>Ga0209542_10000222_pt1 | contig 141429 bp, 113 predicted proteins | sample RifCSPhighO2_01_FD_184028 | JGI IMG/M metagenome (GOLD analysis project Ga0209542, IMG submission 184028) | Soil microbial communities from Rifle, Colorado - Rifle CSP2_plank highO2_0.1 (SPAdes) (version 2) | ecosystem: Environmental > Terrestrial > Deep subsurface > Rock core/Sediment ... | reverse complement strand
CAATGCCTGACAATCCAACATCAGCATAATTGAACCTTATCCTGATATTCTTGCTGTTCCTTATGTCGCCATCATTCACAGTTGAATAGGAGGGGTCAACAGATATTTCAGGGGGCAGCGGGTCAAATATGACACTTCCCATTTCCTTTGTTGCCGAGTTCATGAGGGCGTCAAATGCAGTAAGTCTAATCCTGTTTAGCCCCTCAAATAATGCAATGTCATTTATATCGAATGCCCCATTTACCCTGGATGTATACAGCCTGACACTTGTCCCTGTTTTGGTTAGTGGTTTTCTCAGGCGCGGCTCGACTGTGATTGTGGTCAGGCTGCCAGAAGCGCCAGTGCTTACAGACAGGCTCGTTATCTTGTATTCTCCTGGATGGCTGCTGAACTCCAGATATTGGAATGGATCAGCTGGGTTACTGTAATCACCTTCCAGTATGATTAATCCATCATTTGCTGAATATGTATCATCATAAAGGCTTGCAGTAGCCGGGGCTGATGACGGATATATGGTACCAGCATATCTCTCCACAATTGTTGTCCCATTCAGCACAACCGCCTCTATTCCATAAGCATCGTATACAATGCCGCTGGTTGATATGGATGTTTCATTTGTATAAAGCGGCAGCGCGTCAAAGAACATCCCTGATGGCGGGGTTGTGTCGTAAATGATTGTGAAATTATTGCTCCATAACCCTGTATTGCCTGCAACATCCTTTGCCCTCACCCTGAACTTGTATGGGCCATCACCTTTCTTCAGCAGGCCAAGGTCAAACGTAATATTGTTTGTATACAATGTTCCGCTCAATTTGCTTGTCGGCGTATAGAGCTCATAATTGTACAGGTCAATTCCTGAATATGCATCATTGCCATTCCAGGCGAATGCCATGCTGCCAGCTTTCACTGCCTGGCCGTCAGTCAATCCTTCTGCTGCCGGATTCGAAACCGCAGGAAGCTCCTTGTCAAGCCTGACTGTTGCATTCTTCTTCTCCTCATAATTTCCAGCGTAATCCAGTGCATAGAACTCTATCAAAGTCTCTCCGTTCTTTGTCACAGCAACAGTTGCCGGCGCATCGCTGATGGATGTGAAGGATTCCGGGCCTGAATCAACAGAGCTGTATATTCCGAAAACTCCTGACTGCCCCGCACCATCATTGCTTATGATTGTCTGGATGAAATCAGTATTGTGCCAGCCGCCGGCTTCGGAATCAATTGTGTGGCTGGTTGGCGGGACAGTGTCTATTCTTATCACATACTTTCCAGTTGCTCCGACCCTGCCAAATTCATCGATTGATCTTGCACAGAATGCATGGCTTCCATCAGCCAGGCCGCTATAGCCTGTCGTGTTCAATGTGTTGTTTTGATATGTTGCGGCATCGCAGTTGGCGCTGTTTGAAATGCCGTACAGATACGCAACTATTTGCGACACATCAATTCCTGGCGCCCATGCAAATACCGCATCTGCTTCGTTGCTCCAGTCATTTTCCGGGTGGTCGCTGGTAATTATTGGCACTACAGGCAAGGTTGTATCCAAGTTAAATGCAATCTGGGTTGAATTTGCATAAACAAGATAAGTGCACCTGACATCATAGATGAACTCTCCATCCGGTGACAATCCGGTAACAGTTGTCCTGTGCAGTTTTCCGCCAGTGCTTGTGAAAGCCAGGTATGTCGTCTCTGTGCTCTTCTTGTACTCGCAATTTGCATTATTGTTTGATCTTACAGACAATTCAACTGTCCCGCTCGGCACAACCCCTGATGGCAGCGGATTGTTCAGTTTCAGGCCAGGTGTCACATTGACATAGAATGATGTCATGGCGCTTGCTGAAAGCCATCCTGCCCTGTCCTCGCAGATTGCAAAATAATCATAGCTTGTCTTGTCCGCCAGGCTGTGCAGGTCCGGGTTTGAGGAAAGGTCAGTGACTACTGAGCTCTTGAAAAGTCTCGCATCGAATCCGGGGAATTTGCCAGGCATCAAGCCGTAGCTTTCAGCTGTCCTGCTATACTTGCAGATTACCGGCTCGTTTGCAGTCACATTAAGGTCAGTTTCAGCAAAATCCGTAATTGGTGTTTCTTTGACAGATGCGAAATGCACTATGGCCGGAGCAACAGTATCAACATAGATTGTGAAATCAGACACATTCCTGTTGCCAACATCATCGTCGCAAGTCACCCTGATTGGATTTGGCCCTTCTGCGAGGCTGATTCCTATAGTATCATTATGCAGCAAACCATCATTCGTCGCCATGCTTCTTGGCAAGGCGCCATAAAGCATGGTGCATGTGCTTTCTTCATCTGTTGTGACTGCCAGGTTCAAGCCCGATGCTTTGACAAATCCTGCTGAATAATTGTTTCCAAGATAGGGCGGTGTGTATAATATGATTTTTGGCGGAGTTTTGTCCACGATAACAAATTCCGAGTAATCAGCGCCAACATTGCCTGCCAAGTCAGTTCCAGTAATCTGTATTCTTGCAGGGCCTTCATCAGCATTGCTCAGCAGGCTGAAAGTGAAATGGTATTTGCCGTCAACGAAATAACCATTTGCAGGTGAAGGTGTGTATATGTGCAGCAGGGTGCTATTGAGCCTCATAACCGGGTTCGCAATCAGGTTTTCAACGGGTGTGACAGTTATGTTGAATGGAACTGTTGGCCTGGCCTTTTCCGGGGCCTCTATACTAAATGCAGGTGCTGTTCTGTCAATCCTTATTGGATAGACATATTCGCCAATCACATCATTTACATCATTTGTCGCCGTAATCTTGAGCTCATAATCTCCTTCTGCAATGTTGTTTGCCAGGTCAAGCCTTTCCACAAATGTTTTTCCTGGCTCCACTCCTGAGACTCGGTGGGAGGGAAGCGTTGAAGTGTTGCTAAGCGCAATTGTGACATCAACCACATTTTCATTGAAGGCTAAAGAGAAATCAATTGGCATATCCGCATTAATGTAGCTGCCGTCAGTTTGCAATGTATTGGAATATCCCGCCGGAACCGGGTATTCTATCAGCCTGGCCTGTGTTATAGTTGCAATATTTGTGTTCACCGTGAAAGTCCATGATTTGGCAGCGCTGGTCAGCCCATTCTTGTCAGTTGCGGTTACCGTAATCTTGAAATCAGCATCTGTGACCGACCCGGTTGCCCACCTTGTGAACCAGTCCATTCCCGGATCCAATGAATAGGTCAGGACATTTGTCCCAGGATTAAAGAAAAGCCTGGAGGCGTCAACTGCTATGTCATTTACCTTGAATGTATAACTTTCAATTCCTGAATAATCTTCAAGCCTCACGGTGACATCAGTAAATTCATCTGCTGTTGTTTCGCCGCTGCTTGGCTCAATCGGGGTTATTACCGGAGGCTTTGAGTCAGCGACAGTGAATGACTCGAATACTGCGTCATTCAGATTGAAGAGCCTGTCAGTTGCCTTGTAATTGATGTCATATGTTCCTATTCCTGGCCTGGTCAGGTTCAGGGTGAAAACCCCGCTTCCTGATTCCAGCATGTCATATTCTGTGCTGCTGATGCTTGCTTTTACAGTCCCCAGCCCGGCAATTGCATCCGTGACCCTCACTCTTATAATCGCATTGTCTCCGAGCTCAACTGCTTTTACCCATGTCTGGAACGCAACAACCGGCGGTGTTGAATCCACAAGCAGCCTGAAAGTCGAGGTTTTTGGAGGGCCATAATTTCCTGGCGACAATTCTTTCCTTGCTGTGATTGCCACTGCAATATTTGCAGAATCTGCAACATCCCTTGAGGCGCCAATTGTGTAATCATTTTCTTTTGTGAAATCTGCAACGGTCAGGCTGCCTATTTTCAATAGTACAACATCTATTTTTTCATCATTTGGGTAAGTGAACTTAAGGTTGAGGCTTCCACTATTTGACTCAAAGATTGGATCTGAATAGTCCTCATCATTTACTGTCAATGTTGGATCTGAAGGCGCATTGGTGTCAATGCTGAATGACCATGTAACTTCCCTGCTGATCTTCGCAAGGTCGACTGCTTTGACTTTAACAGTATGGCTTCCGCTTGCAAACTGGGCTGAAGGAGTGAATTGCACAATGCCCATGCCTGCATCAATGCCAGGCTTTGTCACAGTTCCAAGGCTTTCAGCCGAAACGCCGTCTATTGTCACCACTGTCTCCGAGAAGTCAACCTTGAAATTGTCAGAAAGCTCTGCCTTGATTTGTGTGAGGTTGTTGGCTGTTATTTCCCCATCCAATGGCCTGACAGGTGTTACATTTGGCGCCTGGATGTCAACAAATACATACTGATCCGGCTGGCTGGCCAAGCCAATCCTTCCAAACCTGTCCTCACCAAGGACTCTTATGAAATTGTCGCCTTCATTCAGGGTTGCTGTTATGTCAAACCAGCCTTCGGGCTTGGGATTGTCACAAATCTTGATCCTGCTGTTTGTAAGTTTCTTTGTCAAAGGCCTGGCCAAAGTCAGGTTGCCTTGTGTCACTCCCAATTTAACATTCACAGCCACTATATCATACCTTTCAGAATGGGAATCCAGCACATTGTCATAGGCAGTTGCCCCGAATTCCAAATACTGGTCTGTTGTGAATATGCCCGCATCGCTTACATCCACATATTGGCTTCCAATATCACCGTTCGCGGTCACAGATGGGTGCAGCACGCAATTGGCGCTTCCGGTTTCTCCTGTCGCTGTGCCCAAGTCATTGTTATCTGGGTCATATGCAGTCAGGGCAACGCCTGTCTCATACGGCTGCGGCATGAATCCATAAATATGAATGGTTGTCGAATCCCAGAACCCGGGCAGCGCGGCAACTTTTGGCGCAACAGGTGCGCTGCTGTCATAATACAGCGCGACTTCATTTGATGTTTCAGCATTTCCACTGATATCCTCGGCAATTACATGGAATGCATATGTGCCTTCTGGATAAAATGTGATATAGTGCGGCAGCGAGAAAATGCCATCTGCTGTTACGATTGTGTACCATGGAGTTGCCCTGACATTGTCATACAAGGATATTTTTGAATTTGGCTCTGTGCTTCCTTCAATGGTTATGTTGCTGTAATTGGTGGCCCCTGCCAGGACAGGCGTCGATATAGTTCCTCCTGTGATGTCTTTAATGCTTGTGATAACGGGCGATGGGTCCACATCCAGGTCAGCAACAAACTGTATGCTGGATGACTGCGTCAATCCATCTGTTGTGTCGCACTGTACTGCAATATTGTAGCTTTGCCCATGGCTTATTGCCATGCTCGCTCTATGCTCCTTCGCACCCCACCCTTCAGGGAAATCTGTCCCGTCATGCGAGCATTTTGCATTCTTGTCTGTCCTCACATACAATTCAACAGTATCGGTGCCTCCTACTGTTCCAGATGGCCTTGTTTCCAGTATTCTCAGCACAACCATGTCCACGAGGAAGCTTGTCCGGTTCGGCAATAGCATCCTGTTTCCTGCAATGTCCTGGCACATCACATAGGCAGACCAGCTTGCATTGTCTGTCCCAACAGGGTCGCTCAAAATTGTGCCGGTCAAATCCTTGACAAATGCACTGCCAGGCGTATCACTAAAGCTGGCCATTTCATCAGAATAGAAATTATCCAGCGTTGTGCTTGAATATAACTCATCAGCCACATCTGTCCTGTTGAAATAATACCTGCAGTATGACATCTCATTTGTCCTGGCATCCAGGTCTGCAATCTGGCCATAAAAATTCCTCTCGCTGATTGTGCTCAGGTCTGCCGGCAGCAGGCTTGTTATCAATGGGGCCACATTGTCATAATATACTGTAAAATATTGTGAGCTTGAGGGCAGCAGGCCAGAATTCATAACTTCGTCTGTGCAGTTTATCCTGTACTTTGTCCCGGTTGGCGATGCCCTGTCCGCAGGGCTTCCTGCAGAATAAGAATGGGTGAGCTTATCTGGTGAATTGAACATCAGTGCCTCAATAGGCTGGACCAGCTTGCAATTCGCCTCCTCATTTGTTTCCAGGGAGAGTGTGAATGCCGCAGAACTGACTGCAGCTGTCAGGGTGCCATTCAAGCCGCCTGGATTAACATCCCATCCAAGCATGACCGGCGGGTCTGTATCCTCCACAAAGAATGAGGCAGTTGAAGTTTCATCCTTGTTGCCCAAGCTGTCCCATGCCCTGAACTGGACTGCGTGAGTTCCACGGCTTGGCTTGGTGACATTTGCCATGTACTGGTCTGTGACGCCGGTGGCATTCATCTCATAGGCTGTGCCTTCATAAATAACCTCCACCTTGGCCACTTTGTCAACTGTTGCATCAACCACTGTTGCTTTGATTATTGCAGGCTGCCCATACTGGACGGTTCCGGAACTGCCAATTGCCAAAGGTGTGACCCTCGGGCCAAGCGTATCAGTCAGCAGATAGAATGTGGAAATCAGTTCAGGCCCATAATTCACCCCGTACAGCCATTTTCTTGAGTAGATTTTAAGCACATGGTTTAGGCTTGCGGTTGAATCCTTGGTAATGTATGATGAGGTGAAGGTATAGTCATCCTCTCTGCTGAACGGTATTTCAACTGCTCCTGTTGCATTGGCAGGGTCTATTGTTACTTTGGACACATTTATTTTTTCAGTTGAGTCGAAAAGGAAAGTGAATTCAAGGTTATTGGAGCTTATTTCCATCCTTGGCTCTTCTTCAATGTATTCAGTTGCATTGACTGTTAATTTCGGCGGCATTGGCAGGTCCTTGTTCACTTCAAATGACCATGATGCCTCTGCTTTAGTGCCCACTAAATTATAAACAGTCAGCGTTACATCGTGAATGCCTTCTGCATAGGTCGGAGTCCCGCTTCTTGGATATTTTAATGTGTAAACATCTGCGCCAGGGTCATATGCCTGGTCAATCTGCGTCCCGACAAAGTCAACACCATCAACAGTAATCTTCCTTGCAGTTGGGCCAGTAGTCAGCACCACAAGGCCGCCGGTTTCCTTGACTTTAGCCACAATTTTTACGTGGTCATCAGCTGTTATTTCACCGTCTTCGGGAACAATGATTGTGATCTCCGGGGGGGTTGTGTCAACAAGAACATAGGGTGAGATATAGCTCGGGCCCTGGTTCCCCACATTATCCCTGCCAAATATCACAAATCCATTTTGGCCTTCATCAAGCTCCAAGGTCAAGTTAAACCAGCCAACCGGCTTGGGCCCGTCACATTTTCTCACTTTGATATTTGCCGGCACGTCCTTTTGCAGGGGCTTGTCAAGCGGCAAGTCCACCACATCTGCGCCAGGCGAGACAATCACATCTTCAATTTTATACCTTACCATATCAGTTGTATTATGGTTTGCAAGCTCAATGTACTGGCCTGCTGCAAATTGGCCAGTGTCTGCAGTTGGCACAGCAATTCTTGCATATGTTGAGCCGGCTGCCTGGCTGGTAGTTACTGTATTGACATAGGGGGCACACCAGTCGCCGTTCTCAGACCTTGTCTTGCCTATGAGCTTTGTGTAATTGTATGCTTGCACATAAATGTCCGGCTCGTTGATGAATCCATAAACACTTATGTTGATTGTGTCGTACAATGTCCTTTCCAGCATAATGCTCGGCTTGTGAGGCGCTTTTGAATCAATTTCTATTCCAATTATATTAGAGGCTTCAAGATTATTGTAAGCATCCCTTGCAGTAACAAAAAACCCATAATTATTCGTTCCATAGCCAATTAGGCTGGCGGTTATTTTGAAATCCCCGTCCACTGTGTAGTTCTGCACAGAGCCTGGCCAGAATCCATAGACTGTGTCGTTCAGTGTTACATTGGAGTATGGCTCGGTGAATCCGTGTATTTCGATGAGCTGGGCTGGCATATTGCCCATGACACCATCATTCAGGGCATCTGCTATTAACGTGCCATTTGGATAGGTGATGTGGGTTATAACCGGGCTCGGGTCAACATCCAGGTCAACATCAAAAACTATCTGGCTGACCGCATTTCTGGCAGGCGGATTGACTGTGTCACAATTGACATTGATGGTGACAGGCACGCCATGTTCTGAAATCCCAATTGTCCCATAATGCTCTGTGCCATTGGTATTTGTCACAAATATCCCTGAGTCATAAGTGCACGTTGCATTCTTGTCTGTCCTGACATATAATTGGACAGTATTTGTGCCACCTACTGTTCCGGATGGCCTGGTTTGAAGAATCCTTAATTGCTGAATGTCAACAAGGAAATTTGTGATATTAAGGTATTTTGCTATATTGCCCGTGAAATCCTCGCATCCGACATAGAATGTCCAATCGGCATTGTCTGTACCATCTGGCACGCCATAATACAATATCGGATCAAGGTTAAGCTTGAAATTTACATCATACTCTCCTCCGTTAAAGCCGGGGATTTTTGTCATTTCAGCATTGTAGAATGCTTCAACATCCGGGTCAGCTGGCATGGGCTCAACAATGCTTGTCAGATTTCCATAATATTTGCATGTTGCATTCTCATAGGTGCCAACCTCAAGATCAGCAATGTGGAACAGTTCCCCAACTTCACCGAAAACCTGCCCGTCTCTTGGCCGGATGAAACTAATCAGCGGGGGTGTATTATCCCTGATGATTGTAATCTGGCTGCTGCCAATGTTTCCTTTTCCATCAAAGCATTCGATGTTGTAGTTAGTGCCGGTGAGGCCAGGAGTCTGGAGCACATCCGTCAGTGTCATCATATGGCTGCCTGAATATATGCTGTCTATCAGCAGGCTGCCTGGCGAAGTGAGCCTGCATTGCGCCAACTCGTCTGTGATAAACCCAACAATGAGCCTTCTCCCTGCCACATCAGCCAATGGCGCCTGCACATTAGTGTAGCCTGTGGATTTGTCCTTCACCTTGCCTGGTGTGACGCTTTGAAGCAATATCCTTGGCGGCGAAGTATCATCAACTTCGAAGCTTGCCGGTGGCGTTGTTGTGCTGTGCCCAAAAACATCAGTCAATTCAAATGAAGCTTCATGCGTCCCAACCTCGACATCATATACATAGCCGCTAATATCAAGGGTTGGCGTAAAGTCAAAATTGATTACAATGTCCTGTGCCAGGCCAGTATAATTGAAAGTCTCAATGAAATTGCCGTCTATATACAGCTTGGCCGTGATATTCGGGGTAGCATCATTTACCGCAAGCGCAAATCTTATCGGCCTTCCCCTTTCAAGATGGGTGCCGCCTGACAGGTTCAAGATTTTTGTGTCATCCACTCTTGGCGCGCTTGTGTCAATAACCAATGTTATATTGTCGATCAGGGGGTTGCCTGTGCTTAGGTCGCTCAGCAGCTTCTTGGCGCCTATCATGAATTCATATTTTCCCTCAGGCAAGGCAGGGTTTGGCTGGAACTTGAAAAGCCTGAAGTCCAATGGGTCGCCAACATAATCAATGTTATATATATCTCCTGCAGAATCAACCAGATAAGGATAGCCGAGTGCTATGGCTACATCCTGCCTGCTGTAGTTTACAGAGATAATTGTGTTTGGCCTGTTCGTATATCGAATTGGCCTGTCCCTGCTCAGGGCTTCTCCTTCTTCATATGTTGTTTCAAGATTCCATGTTGGATAATCAGGCAGGCTTGGGTCAATGCTTATTCTCCACTCAGTTTCTGCATAATTCCCCACATTGTCAGACGCATTGGCTTTTACAACATAATTCTCGCCCATTGCAATTGTCCATTGCCTGTTCCAGTTGAGGCTCAAGGTGCATTTGCCCGGCTTTGTGGTCCAATCACAAAACCTTTTGCACTTTGTATTGCCTGTGCCTGAGGCCGTGCATGGATACCATGTGTCATTGAAGAAAATCCACATGGAGTTTTCGCTCAAATTGGACTGTGCGTTAATGCCTTCATAAATGTCAGACACAGTCACATTGATTACAGTCCTATTATCATTGGATATTTTTCCCGAAACAGGGATCATGTTGGCAAACCAGGGCGCATTCGGGTCGTAAATAATATTCTTGACAGGGCTTAATTGGTCAGTGTTCCAGAACCAGTTTCCATATTCATCCTGGGCTGTCAATACAATCAGGTTATTTCCCTGGTCCAGCTCATCCAGCCTGAACTCAAACCATCCTCTGGAAGCCCTTCTTTCATCCAGCTGGGCATTCTGGCCATTGGGTATATCTGTCCTGTACAAATCCTGAACCAGCTCGATCCTGACCGGGCCTGCTGGTGTCTCTGGCGTCTGTGATTTAATTGTATAATATTCTCCGGTCCGCATGTCATAAGTGTTGATGGCATTGTTCGGCCCAAACCTCAAGTACAGTGGCAATCCGGTCCCCACCTTTGCCAAGGTCACGGGATCATTTCCATTTAGCAAGATTGCCTTGCTGTCAATAGGGACACCGGCCACGCTTGTTGACCAGTTATCTGTATTGGGCCCCATGCTAAAATTGCTTTGTATAAGCCCCCATTTCGAGAAGTCCCCAACATTGGACGTTTCATTATTGCCTACTATTGAAACATTAATAAACGGCATTTTGCCAGCTGAATAGCCCGTTACCACAACTGAGCTGTCCTTTGTGTAATAGGGTGCAGTGCCTGATTTTAATGCAGGCGGGTATTCGAATAAAGGCGCTTCAGGGCCTAATGCATCATATGGAACTATTATTTCCGAGCTAACAATGTTGCCGTGCTGGTCCTCGGCGACTATTACAAATTTGGCCGTGGGATACTCCCTGTTAAGCAGGTTTCCGAGGTCAATCTTGAATGTGCCTTCAAATTTGTTTGACAATCCGCTGGAAACATCAGCAAGCGAGATGACAGTCTCAACAAGCAATGCGCCTGTGCCTGTCGCATATTTTATTGATGGTATTTTTTTCAGCGGTTCGGAGCTTGTGACAATTGCCTTGTATTGCCTGCCCCAGAGCACAACCTTCATGGGATTGCCGTTGCTGTCCTGCAATTGTATACCGAGCCCTGGCGGAATGCTGTCTGAAACATTATAGGTCAGGTTTACCTCGTTAAGGTTATCATACTTGTCAAAAGCCCTGAATGTTGCTTTCCAGGCTCCTACCTTTTCTTCGAAATCATTTGGAGCAGTCTTTGGGGTGAATGAGAATAGATATGTGAAATTCCTGCTGTCCAGCTTGTCCATGTTGAAAGTCTTCTGGGCAAGGTCTGGCATGGTTAGCAAAAGCTGTACCCTGTTGTTTTGGCTATTATCAATTGCTGTGTAATTGAAATCATCAATCACAGCATTAAACCAGGTATCATTGCCCCACTCAATGAACCTGTATGGGCCATTAATATACTGTGGATTCACCAGGCCTGTTGAGTTCAGCAGCTTGCCATTCTCATTCATGACCTGCGTAATGTTGTAATATGGGCCTTGCCTGTCAACATAAACATTGATTTCATTGCTCCAGCCAAAATTGTCAGCATTGTCCTCAGCCATTGCCTTTATCCTGTTGCGGCCTATCAGAAGCGCTGACGGATTCGTTGACCACGAGGTGCCTGTTACAATGGCAGGGGCGAGTATTCTTGCAGGCTCCCCTCCTGTAAAATTATAAATCCTCACCTGCACCTGCTTAACACCGCTTTGTGTCTCGATAATTGTGCCTGCAAATGAGGTGCTGTCAATGTTTGTCACCAACTTGTCTGCCGGGCTTGTGAGTGTGACAGCCGGCGGCACACCATCTATCCTCATGAAGAAGCACTGCCTCGCTTCCCGGTTTTCTGCCTGGTCAACGCCCTGCAGGCATATCCAGCGCGTTGTCTTGGCTTCATGCCTTACAATTGTGTCAGGGTCATAATCCTCTATTAGTGTCGGCGTGCATTGTGAAGGCACAGCTGTCTTATCCTCGCACCAGATTGTATAATCGCATTTTGCATTGCCCGGCAGTTCAGCATATGGGAACAATGGCGAGTCTGTGCAATTGAAGGATACGTTTGTTGCGCCATACCATGATTTGCCTGTGTCAAAGTCCTCTCTCAAATCAAGCCCATATTTCAGCCAGCTTTGCGGGGCGCCTGTGTCTATTCCAAACTTGAAAGAGGTTTCCGACACTCCTGGATTGATTGCAGATGTGCACCTGACATAATACTCATAATTGCCATCAGCAAGGTTATCAGTTATGATGCTGTGGTTCCTGTACAATCCATATTTGGCGTTCTCTCCATCAGCCACAATGTCAAATGATTTCCACGTGGCCCTATTGTCATCGCTGTATTCGCATGTCACCTGGCTTCCTGTTGTGAGATTAAGGCTGACAATCCCTCTGTTGAATACATTGTCCAGCCTCTCGCTTTCGCTGGAAACAAGGTCTACATCCGGGGCCTGGTCAAGTATGTAACCAAGGCGGTTTATCAGGAAGGACACTGATTCAGTTTGCTTGTTGCCAAAAGCATCGGTGCAGTTTACAGTGTAAAGGTAGAACCTGTCAGGCAAATCAGTGAACTCTGTGTTGAACACCATGTCAAGACCAGGATTGGTAATGCCATTGTTGCCAGCCTGGCCAGGCCTTAATTCATCTTCACTGCAGACAGCAAGCTCTGAGCTTGTGACAACAAAAGTGACATCTGATGTAAACGGGTCATCCGGATTGTCATTTCTGGCATATGGATTAATGGTAACAGCAGGCCTGACTGTGTCAACATACATTTGGTGTGTTTTTATGGCCTCATAATTGTGGTATTCATCAACACCATAAAAGGTGAGATTAACATGGCCCTGTGGTACTGTTTCAGGATAATCAGCCGGCAAGGTGACCTCGGCAAAATCATCTATAAGATTTTCATCATATACCTTATGCCTGGGGCATGCTGATGTTGAGCCATCGGTCAGGCAATAATAAGTGCCTGTGTCAGGCTCGGGCTCATGGGTCCATTCCGCTTCATAAATATTAAACCGCATCAGCTGGTCTTCTGCATTAAGGCAGTTTGGAATAACTCCAACATCTGCCACAGGGCTTTCGCATGAAGGCGTTGTATCAATATCAAGTGAGGTGTCCGGGGGTATTTTGTCCTGCTGGCACTGGTTTTCCCATCCAACTATATTGCCATCCCCATCTGTTAACGGTGTGCAGTCATTGACTTCATCATCGTTTGCATCCCTGAAGCAGACATCCCTTGTCATGCCAGGGCTGACTTCAACTGGCCCCCATTTGCACCTGCCGATATTGCATGCATCATTGCTCGGAGTAAACTTGGTCCCGCTTGCGCATCCAATCTCATTGTTAATGTCAAATTCCTGCTCTCCATTTATACCCTCTACCCCTCCAATGCAGGACAATTTGTCAACCATGTCTTCGCAGGTTGTAGCTGGAGTGCATTCCGCGCACTGCCCATAATCAATGTTATTTTGGTCAGCAGCATAACAGCTTCCGAGCCTTGAGCAGACATTTTGTGTGCAAACCGGATTGTCAAATGGCGCATTTTCCTCAAGGCTGCATTTGCTGCAGAACAAGGTTGAGCCGGTTTCCCTGCTGTAGTTTTGCTTGAAGCAAACGCCTTTTCCAAATTCTTCCAGTCCAACATAAGGATACCATTTGCAGTCTGTATTCCAAGGCTGGGTCCTTTGGTCCAGCTGGCAGTTGTCAACTGTGCAGGCATCCTCTGACCTATAATCAAAGCATTCCTGTCCCCTTATTCCCTTGTCAGAATCCGGCTGAACGCAATTTGTGCAGACATCAACTGTTGTATTGGAATAGTCAAAGTAGCACTGTCCTTGGGTGTCATCCAGGCAAACGTCCCTATCATAGTACAATCCAAATGGCCCGCCCTGCTGAAGCTCAGGGTCCTTGCAGGTGTTCAGCGGCCTGCAATCTGCATTGCCCGATGGGTCGATAAAGCATCTCTTCGTGTATGGCCCTGGCGGGGCCACATCCCTGCAATCCCTGTCAGGCAGGCTGAGCATGTTATTCGGATAGCAGTGCACGCCGATAAGAAGGTCACCATCAAAACCATTCATATTTTCATTGATGCAAAACTGGGGATGCTGTGTTCTTCCTTCACAAATCAAGTCGCCTGTGTTTACCCTTGTCTTTCCAGCCAATGAGCCAGTTGGATGAACATAGGTTCCAAAATAATCAGCGCTTGCTTCCCCATCAACAATATACCTGGCTTTAACATGATACTCATACTCTGTTTGCCATTGCAAATTATAAGTGTCAAAATACTCCTCTTGGTCACCAGGCACTGTAAATGATACAAACCCTCCGTGTGTTATATCCCTTCTTTCAAACTCAAACTGCGCAATCTTGCCCACGCACGGATTTGTCCAGTCCAGCCTAACTTTCAATTCTCCCTGCACATTCCAGACTTCAAGCGTGTCAACAGGAGTATGTGCGATTTCACAGCCTTGCCTGGAAGAGAGCAAAACCCTGTGGAAATAAGGGTCTGAAAATCCAGGGTCTGATGGCGATGGGAGGTTGGCTGTGCTTATGTTGATCTCAAAACCTGCAAGGCCTTCCCCGCTCAGGTCCCCATCCACCCATTTTTCAACAATGAAAGTCTGGGGTTCGCCTGCCCTGAAATATTCCTTTGGGTCTGATGAAGAACTCAAAAGGCATGAGTTGCTTACGCCAGTTGTAATCTTGCAGCTAACCCATGGGCCGGCAGCCCAATATACTCTCAGGTTCTGTCCAGGTTCCAAAGGTGTAGGACTTCCTGCTATGAATGTGCCGTTGAATACCTGGATGCTGACATCAACCATAGTTGGCGCAGGGCAGCTTTCAGGGTCTGAATTCGGCCCGGCCGGGCAGCACCTGCCTATTGGCGCGCCGTCAACATGCGCATTTGTCTGGATTTTTGTTCCGCTGCAGAGGCAGTATTCATTTGCATTTTGCAAGTATCCGTCTGTTATTTCAGGATTGTCAACAGTGTAAATATTCCTGTTTGAGCTGTAGTCCTCCCTTATCCTGCATTGCGGGAAGTTTTGGCAGGTTGGCTGGTCGCACCTGTACGGCTTGAGATCGCCGCATGTTGCCCTGTCTTCGGTCGGCACCCCATTGCAGAGCCAGGTGTATTCGCAGCAGGTTCCTGTGGCTATTGGCGCGCATTTGGACCAGCATTCAGGCCGTGTCGGGTCATCCCCTGTGCAATCAGCATCATATTCCGGGAAATAAGAGGCAGACGCATCTCCTGATGCGCAGCAGCTGTAGCCCTGCTGTTCGCACTGGTTTTTGCAGTCATTGTCTCCCGGGCATATGCCACAGTATTCTGCTTTTTCAGCATCATCTGCAAGGTCATAGGTATACCATGCCAAATCTGCCTCACTGCAAATTTGGTTTGTTGAAATATCGCACTTATTCACCGGGCAAAATGTGCAGTCAGGATCAGTCAATGAAAGGGCCAGGGCATCGCTGATTGAAGGTGCATTTGCCTTTACCGTCTGGAAATTGTCCTCCCTGTTTGTGTCCACGCCGGCGATGTTGACATATTGTGTCGAGTCACAATCATCGTCTATTCCATTGGTGCAGCCGCCAACAACATCTGTTTCCCTGGTGACGCCAGGGGTGCGATACTGCTTTTCTGGCTCAAAGTCACAATCCTCATCAATATCAAGTGCACCGTCTCCATCTGAATCTCTGGCATCATTTTGAATTATTTCGCATGGCACGCTGCAGCAGAAAGTGCCTTCAGGCGCATCATTTGTAATCTGGCCGTTTAATCCGCCCGAGCCTGTGCATGTCTCAATTCCCTGCAGGCAAAAATGCGCATTTGCCCCATATGCCTGGATGCATCCCTGGGTGGAAGTTTCGTAAATGTATATATCCTGGAACGCCAATGACGCATCGGTTAGGATTACATTGTAAAAATCAGCATATTCATTTGCGCCAGCTGATGCAGTCAGGCCATGGGTGCCTGGAGCAACATCCGGAATGTAATAATCACCTGCGTAATCAGTGACAGTTATTGGCACGCCATCCAAAAAGACATCCCTTCCTTCCAATCCAGCGCCATCTGTTTCCCGTATCACTCTTCCGCTGATTGAGAAACCTGCAGTTTGGTCAAGCCTTATGACAAGGCTTTGGCTTGCGGCCCCGATGCTTGCAGTTGTCGATGACGTCTGAAAGCCGCCCTTGCTTGCCCTCACAGTGTAAAGCCCGAACGGGAGGGCCAGGAATTCAGCAGAATATGTGGACGGGCTTGTGTATTGTGTGCCATATCCAAAGACTTCAACCAGCGCGTTTCCAATGCCGTCATGCGCAGCAGTATTGTCTTCAACCCTGACAACCAGGTCGCCAGTATCAGTCGGCGTCAATGAAAAATCAATATTGCTGATTGTATCTCCAGGCAACACCGAGACTCCTCTTGTAACAGTGCTGAATCCTGCCTTGGTTGCCCAAAGGGTAACAAAGCCTGCTGGAACATCTTCCAATGAATAAAATCCGTTAGGGTCTGTTGTTGTGACAACCCCTCCGCCAAATGGATTGTTTGTCACTGTTACGCCAGATATCCCCGAGCCTGTCAGGGAGGATATCACTGTCCCAGTTACAATCCCGGGGCTCGGCACTGATGTGACAGAATTGCAGGTAGCTATATTCTCGCATGCAGTCCTGCTCATGTCTGGGTCAAATATAATCTTGTGATAATCAGTTAATCCCCAATTGTCGCATCCTTCGCCTGTGAAATAGCCGCAAAGATTCTGGGTGTCGATGTCATTTCGGTAAATGCAGCATCCAATCTGGCATTGGGGGTAAGCATCAGTGTCAAAGCAGTCTCCGCCCCTGTCAAAAGTTCCGCCATCTTCAATGCAGCTGGCTTCGAGATTGTAATTTTCACAGGTTGGCGTTTCTGATTTGACCAGGCTGTAGCAGCATCCATCTCCGGCCTGGCATTCAGCCCAGGAGTCAACAGTTGCCTGATCTGTGTAGCCTTCCCTGAATAGCGCAGCGCAGTCTTCAAAGCCAATTGCAGAAATATCGGTGCCGCAGCATTGCCCTAATGTCGTTACTTTGCACATATTCCCGGCAATTAAATTCTCGCTCATGCATGCCCCGACTGTGTCCAATGGGGTGGTAATATCTGCTGAGCCGGTCATGTATGCGGAAAGCAGGGCAATGGCCAAGGCTGTAAATACAAAGAACCATTTCGCTTTTCCAGCCATGCCTCTTTTTTCCATTTTCTACATGGGCACCATCAGTCTCCATTCCCTGACGTGCTTGCTGCTCCCTTTTTTGCTCAGGTCAAGGTAATAGGTCCTGTTGCTTAATCCAGATCTGCATTTGTCCAAAAACCACTCAGGAACATTTGCTTCGACTCTGAGAAGGGAAAATGTATATCCAGTCCGCGAATAGAGGCTGACTTCATCAATTTTTTTCAGGTAACTGTGCATCTTCTCAAAATCAAATGGCGCAAGCTTTGGAATTGCCCTCTTTATCTCATCAAAGCCGTAAGAATAATTTATGTTTCTCAGGCAGTCGAGGATTGTCCTTTCCTTGTCGCTGACTGTCACTTTTGTGCCATTGTATTCTGCCTCTGTTGCGCCAAAATAGTGCAAGGTCTTTATGCAGATATATTTCACGCCTTTATACATCAGTGCAGGAACCCTGTTGTTTGTCGTGACAAATCCATTGTACATTCCCTTGTCAGCAGCGCCATAGACTTCAAGCGCAGTATGGTGGGAAAGAAAGCAGTTTCGGGTAAATTTGTTGGCAACAAGAATCTTGTCAGGAACAAACCCATCCTGTGTATCCGGTGCAAGCTCAAATGGAACAATGGCATAAAGGCCGCCCTTGATTTTTTTGGCATATTTTTTCTCGGCCAGGCCTTTAAGGGCAATAACCGCTTTTCTGTAATTGTTCAATAGCTTGGCAGCATCGTCCACAACAACAACCTTATCACTATAGAACTCCTTGTATACCTTCTGCTCAGTAGGCGATATTCCCTGACCCATTTACAAATTACCTGCTTTTGTCGTCGATGAAGGACCCGTGCCATTTCAATGCACAAGCCGATTCCATGTCAAAACTACAGCAATGTTCTATCAATCCACGCCAATGTTTATAATAAGTACCTTTCTTGCTAAATTTGTATATTATTATATAAATAATTTTCTATTATTTATAATATATTACATAAAAATGTAAATTAATATTTTTTAGCCATAATTAATATATTAATTTACATCATATTTTCTTTATATATCAAATTATTAATATTTAAATGAATTTATCATGCAAAATATGTAAAAAATTACACTTAATACAAAATAAATTACAATTTATGACGATTTATTAGTATATAATCTCAAAAAAATTTGATTTATTAGCAAACATACTAAGAAACTATTACTTAATTACTTAAATAAATGCTATTAATACTAAATAATCTATATATTAATAGATAAATATATTATAAAAATTACATATAAATTTAAATAAATCAATATTTATAATAATTATATAAATTATTAGGAAAAAGTTATTTTAGTTATTTTCATATTAACTAATATGAACCAGAAGCCAAATGCCTTTCAATGCACCAATAAAAATATAAAGCTTTATCCACATTGTAGCTGGATGGAGAATAAAGCTCCAGGAAAAAAAGAGGATTTTCGCCTGTACCTGTACCCCCTTCTTGGCATACTCATAATGATTGCTGCGCTTATTATACTGGGCATAAAAAATCCAGGCCACATCTCCCCGGACAGATGCGTATTGCAGTTTGGCCTCAACTGCAAAAGCCATGCCATTGACTATGTTTCCAGCTCAGTTTCGCTGACACTCCAGAATGAGATGGGTGAAGGAATAGCCATAACTGAAATCTCCATTATTGGTGATAATTTTGACGGCTGCAGCATAAACACAAGCCATTACCCATTAAACAGAATCTCCAAGGAAAAGGTTGCATGGCACATTCCCAATGATAAGGAGGGCGATGTAATTGTCCACTGCCGGAAAATCATTCCAAGCGACTCGAAAATCCACGGCACAATTTTCATCAAATGGTCCATTGACGATGCAAATGACCTTTTCACCCACACGATTAGGGGCGAGCTGCTGGCGCCTGCGCACGCTGGCGAGGAATCCTGCTGCTGCAATTTGAGGCCGATGGGAGCCGGATACAGCGCATGGATTGAACGCCGGGATTGCACGAATGCAGGATTGTCATGCACAGGGGGAAACTTCCATTCATGCCCGGTGATGCAGGATGAATGTTGTAATGACAACAACCTGGTTTTCTGGGGCGGTTACAACTGTTCATTTGGCCTTGCCGAGAAAATACCCGAAGAAATATGCATGAGGTAAATTTGCAATTATTTTTTGCTCTGAATTTTTTTATTTGCTCAAGGCTGTCTTGCAATCGTTCTTGTACTCCTCTGCAGCGTCGCATAATCTAATATCGCCGGTTTCCATTGCCAGTTGCGCAAAGCACAGCCCTTTCAGCACTTGCAGATTTCCGCACAGCGTTGGATCCTTGTTCTTGTTTGCAATTCGCATGATGCATGCATCTCCAAGGTCTCCTCCATACCTCTTGCATTTTTCAGTATTTTGCTCCAGCACACCCTCGCAATAATTTGATAGCTGGCCTGCATTTTCACATGCAGCCAGGTCTTGCCTGTCAAGCGCATTTCCGAGTGAATTAATCTCACTGTTGGAAAATTCATAATCAATGTTTAATGCTTTCTCTGGGCCGCCGATAAATCTGTAAACCAATAATGAAAGCAATCCAACAACTGCAATGATGGCCGCTGCAACAAGAGCGTAAGAAACAAATTTCCCCCTGTTGATATGCTTCAATGCTTCCAGGATTTCCTCCTCGAGATATCCTGCCGCAACCAGCTTGCTGACTATGCTGTAATCATCAAAGCCTTTTCTCTTTTCAGCCTTTACATAGTCTAATAGTTCGTCTTTCATCATCCATCATGTCTCTTGTCATAATTCCTTTCATCATATGCAATTGTAAAAAGTGCACTGTTTCTCGAAAATCCCATCATGCCCTGGGTCGCATTTTCTGCCATTTGGAACAAGGCTGCATCCGCATTTGTATGTAAGTCCTGGTGACATTTCAACAATCGGAGTTCCATCCGGGCATTTCTGGCAGGAGCCTTGGCAATAGACTGATGGCGGGCCAGGAGAATACCATCCCGATGGGCGCTCATCACATTCTGTGGATGCCCCGCATCCCTGCTCGCAATTTCCATCAGAGCCAAGCACAGATGTGCATGGTTCGCATCCGTCCCCTCCTGAGACACTTGCATCATCATCGCATTTTCCAGACGGGGAAAATATCCCATTAACTGGGCTGCAGCTTCTTCCGGAATGGGAGTCACACTCGCTCTCGCTCCTGCAATGCCATACCGGGCTTCCGCTGACAGACACATCTATCAGGATATTTCTATTGGCTGCTGGCCCAGGCTCACAGCACTTGTTGCTTGCATCACATAATCCGTCCTTGGAAAAGGCGCCGGGCTCCGGCGTGGCATCACAGGCATTTGTAATATACGAATTGCAGGTATCCCAATAATCATTTCCAGTTGGATTGTAGGCAATAGGCTCAACTGTTGTGCAGTCCCATTCCCCGCTTGCGGACTGCCGTGCGCAAATCCCATCCTGCCCGGCATCCGCGTCAACATAGCATGCCTTGCCGCCAAGATTCCCGGGATACCATTTTTTGCCGTCGCAATAATATTTTGAGCCGCTGACCTCTATCTCTTCACAGGACCTGCCAGGGTTGCAGTCCTTCCTGACTCCATTATCGCATGCAAACCCCCCGAGGGGAGTCACCCAATCATCAAATCCAGGAGCATCGTCCCCGCAGCATTTTGCCACAGGGCCTTCTTTTATCCATTCAGTCCCTGAGCAAGCATTACAAAACGCTTCATTGGTATCAGGGTCTGCCCAGCCTGTCCCATCGCACACAGCTTGCATTCCGCCAACGATTGTGCAGGTATCTTGGCCTAGGCATCTGCCAGTCCCGTCAGAGCAATCTGTTGGGGAATCACAGCAATAATCCGCGCCTGCGCATGCCACATAGCCGCTGCTGCATGATTTTGGATATTCATCAGCATCATCTCCACAGCAGCTTTTTTGAATGTCTGAAACATATTCTCCGGCAGCTTCCCCCTGCCCTCTGAAAATCCATTTTGTTCCCTGATTCAGGTCAGCTGACCCGGCACAGGCCTGGCACACATTTTGCCCATCATCAATATCTATATAAGTGAACCAGATCCCATCCTCCCTGTTCGGCGCGGCTCCAGGTGTCCTGTACCCTGAATAATTCCTGGATGTGCAATAGTTTATGTTTGGCTCGTCCGGCCGATATGTTGGGCTTGCATCCCTTGCCGAATTTGCATAATGTGAAAAGCATTCCCCGTCGCACCATGTATTGAAAGTCGCAAAATTATTTACAGGGTCCGGGACTTCTGTGGCTACCCTTGCCCATCCGGGTATTCCGGTTCTCAATGCCTCTGGGGGATTGTGGATTGAGTATCCATAAACCATATCCTCTGCTGGCAATTCACTTAAGCCAGGGAAATCAATTTGTGGAATATGCAAATCATAGGAATCTATTTTAACACAATTGATTGGGTTGGTGCACCCGTCAATCCAGCATCCGGCCTGGCACAAATAAGTGCCATCGTCCACATCATACCTTTTTCCATCTTTGTCTGACAGTCTCCAATGGTTGTTGCATACACCGTCGGCCCAGGCTGTTTTAAGGTAATCTTTCTCAAATGAATAATATAGTTTCAGTGCTCCCAAGTCAAATGACCAGTAATGCGCATTGCATCCCGGATTCGCAGAAACGTCCCACTGTCCGCATGGCGTAACACCATCAGCCTTGAAGCCATCCCTGCAGTTCGGGCTTAATGGTGGCCCAAAGCATGTTTCATCTTCCCCTTTGCCTTCATCCCTGTCAGGGCAGGAATCCTCTATTATCCAATCGTCATTAACATTATCCCCTGTGCAGGCATTTCCTCTTTCTCCTGAGCAGGACTGAGTTACTGTCCTTCTGAAAACATCGTTGTCTGTTGTATCATAATGCGCAGGATTATCATGCCAGGCCTGGTCGTGCCAAACTACGCCGGGTGGGAGATTTGGCGTAACAAATATGCTATCAGCATCTTCAATATTCCCATCGGCATCATCTTTTCTTGCCAGGGTGGCTGGATAATGCTCTACGCCTGTTTTTGGCTTGTAGGCAACTGACTCATAATGGAAACATTCTGTTGTAGAGCTGGACAAATCATAAGAGAATGGAGTATCCGGAGTGCCATCACAGCATGCGTGATTGGCCTGGAACGGGTCAGGATTATTTCCATAATCTGCACTTGAAAATCCAGGTGAATCCATTGCACTCCAAAACACCCCATTCAAATTCATGTTATTATAGGGGTATGCGGGAGCCGGGTCGCTGTGAGGCACGCATTCTTTGACATCAACATCCAGGGTTTGCTGGGACATCGATCCTGTGCACATTCCCTGATTTTCAACGGTAAGCGTCAAAGTATGGGCGCTTGGCGTATCAAAGGCAAATCCCAAATCGCCTGCTGCCTTATTGACCTTGTTTATGTCAAAATGGCATTCAGTGCAGGCAAGCTCATTCAGCAGCCCAAGGTAAAGGCCTTCTGCTGTCCCTTCGCCAGAATAAAGCGTGTTTCCTGTTACACTGCCAAAGACCCTTGAATACACGCTTGTGGATTCCTGCGCATCGCTCCAGTCATAAATCTTGTCCTGGCATAATGCGGTGGTTCCTCTTGAATCCAGGAAATACGGGTCTTCAATTGAGCCAACCCAGTTGGGGATGTCATCATATGGATTTTCACCGGATGCAGTTATCGCTTCTGTGTCATAAACCAAAATCCTTATGTCCTGCCAGTCAGAGTATTTTCCGTCTGACACATTCACCCTTACAACATGCGGGCCGAGCTCAGAAGCATCAGTAATGATTGTCACCTTGCCAGTTTCATTTCCAAGATAATAATCAGCATTGCTGTTTGTCCAGTTATGGCCATTCAATGTTGATGATGTGGCATTAACAAAAACGCATTTTTCAGGATACCATGTGCAATTTTCATTGGTTCCGCTCCAGAATGCATATGCATCCCAATCCCAATATTCAACATAATCTTCCCTCCATAAGGAATAATTGAAGCTCAATTCATCTTCATCAGGGTCAAATGCAACAGGCATTAATGTTATCGGCGTTCCTGCGGCGACAAAGAAATCATAGCCCATGCTGGAATTTGGATAGGTGAAGTGCGGCTTGCCGTGGACAATCTGGTTGCGGTATAGATTTTCATCTTTTGTCATGTAATCAAGGCTCGGCCACCTGTTCTGCCTCGCAAACTGGAAAACTAACTCCTTGTTGTTTTCATTGGAATAAAGCAGGTCCTTTATGACATAGACATCAAAGTCATTGCCTGGCACAATCTTGACATCAAAGTTGTCATAAAGCTCAGTCTTCAATTCATGGGCCAGGTCCACCCCCAGGCTCGCGCTGTCTTTTGTTGTCCACCAGTCAACAACATCCCTTATCAGCCCGAGCCGTGCATATTTTGAAGCCCTGAAATCAACCATCCGCGTGATGGGCGGTCTTCCCTCAATGGTTATTGTGACAGGGAACATGATATTTACTGCAACATCATTCTCAGCTATTGTGACATTTGCCAATGGCATTTCCTTAGTTATGTTCTGGCCGAGGAGTATTGAGATGCCGGTAAAATTGACGCAGTCATAGCTGTAATTGGCAATGTAGCTTTCCAGCTGTTCCTTGAATGTGGGCCTGAGCTTTGCCTCATTTGTATCGCCCAGGGCAAAGAATCTCTTCTTGCCATAGGACAATGTCTGCAGGTAATTATACCCCTGCACTTTTGCAGACGCAGGAACGCATCCGCTGTAGCCCGGACTGCCCGTGGTATGCCCTGAGACCACGCTTTCCCACATGAAATAGCATGGGTTTGTAGGCAGGACATTTTCAGATGGTGAGCACCTGCCTCCCAGGAAGGCTGGGCTGTTGCACGGATAGCCGGGCAGCGATGAATATTTTTCACCTGCCAAAATAGTATCCAGGTTGCTGGTGACGAGCACGACCCTGTTTCCATTGTAATTCACATATTGCGGGTCGCTGACTCCTGCAATTTTTGGGATTGCGCTGCCTGGCTGGTCAGAATAGATCACGCCTCCCTGCTCACCAAGCAGCAATATCCCGGATTCCAATGCATCATTGACGCACGCTGATACATAGGCCTGGACTGGCGTGTTTTGAATCATGTCAGAATAAACCCTGTCAATCCTTTTCAGGAATTGCTTGTCAGTCATATAATTGTTGAAATAAAAGACAAAGCCAAAGCTGCTTAAAAGCACGATTCCAACTATAATGAACAGCGTAAGCTGGCCTTTTCTGCCGCGCTTTCCCCATCCACCCCTCTTTTTTTCTCTCATTTCCACCTACGGCAGAGGCATTTTGTAAATTTCCTCCACGACATTGCTAAGCTCCATCTCTTTTATTATTCCGGCAAACCCAGTCCTTAATTTTCGTATGAACAAATTGAGCTCGTCCTGGTTTTGCGCGATTATCTTCACCATGTAATCGCTGCTGCCTGAAAGGAATTTCACTTCAACTGCTTCCCCTGATGATTTTAGAAATTCCCTAAGCTGTTTTTCCTTTTCCGCGCTAAAATTCTGGAGATTGAGGATGAGTATGCTCGCCGCGGCAAATCCAAGCTGCTTCATGTCAATATATGCATTAAACCGCAGCAGCCCATTTTCCTGCATTTTCTGGATCCTGTAAGCCACGCTGTCCCTTTTAATGCCAGTTTCCCTCGAGATATCAGCTATGCTTTTCCTGGCATCGTTAAACAAGATTGAGAGAATCTTCCTGTCTTTGCCGTCAAGCTGGCTACTGCCCGCATTTTTGCTATCTTTTTCCACATTCCTGCTTGCTTTTCTCGCCACTTTTGGACACTTTACGTATTTATTATACTCTTTTTCCTTATTTTAAGTAAATTAATATATAAATATTTCTTTATTTAAGTATTAAACTCCAAGAAAATACCAATCTTTTGCCAATATACCATACAGTACTCTCAAGTATAGCCGGTCTGCAAATCGAAGAAACAAACAGAATTAAAACAGGAAAGAAAAAATTACTTCTCTTCCTCCTCTTCTGGCCCGTAAGATGGCACTGCGCTCTTGCTGATTATTGCTATGTCGCCAATGCTCTTGACAAGCTCGTGCGGCACAATCACGCCTTTTGCGCTGCCAAGCACCTTGCTCAGGAAGGAATTCTTTGTTGCCCTGACTCTCCAGCCATTAACCTTGTTGTGGCTGATAATAACTTCCTCCACGTCCCCAAAATAGTCGCCATCATCAGTGAAAACCTTCATGTCATATGTCTCGGTAATTTTTTTCATTTTAAGCATAGTCTCACTCCTTCGCCTCATCAGCATTCCACAGGCATTGCACATCCTGCCGGTTGCCGCTTATAAGTCACATCCGATTAAAACCTCTGTCATATTTAAACTTTTTGATGCCCCGGGCTTTGCCCGAAAAGTTAGTTTGGGCATCAATTTTGCGAAGCCCATTTTCGGAGGGATCAAGCATTTTTCGGGGTTGCAGAGGAGAAAAATGCAATTCGCGGGAAGCTGCAATGCTGAGCGGATGCCCAAGCCGAGCCGGAAGGCGAGTTTTCGGACAAAGCCGATGCCCCGGAGACTGCAAACTACCCGCACTTTAATCCTAAAGCTTAGATTTTTAACTGGCTTCACTCTCTATTGCCCATGCCAAGCCACAAAACAGACAAGGCAATGCCGGCAACCATCCACATAATTGGCACTTCGCATATTTCCAGGCAGAGCATGAAGGAGATAGGGCAATATATAGAGGCGGAAAAGCCAGGCCTTGTGGCCATTGAGCTGGACCACCGCAGGTTTCATGCTCTGCAGCAGAAAAATCGCAAGCCCGGGCTTAGCGGCATCCCTAAAATCGGGCTAAAAGGATTTGTATTTGGCATGCTTGGATATTGGGCGGAAAAAAAGCTCGGCGAGGCAGTGGGCGTCAGCCCGGGGAGCGAAATGCTGCACGCAATTAAGCTGGCTAAAAAGCACCAGCTCAGGATTGCCTTCATTGATCAGGACATTGAAATCACCCTCAGGCGGCTTTCAGCGGAGCTTACCTGGCGTGAGAAATGGAATTTTCTTGTTGACTTGTGCAAGGGCATATTCTCCGGCAAGAAGCAGATGAAAGAACTGGGCATGGAGGGGTTTGACCTCAATAAAGTGCCTGACAAAGTCCTAATTGAGAAGCTCATGGCCAAAGTAAAAGAGAGGTATCCGTCTATATATAAAGTGCTTGTCAAGGAAAGAAACACCATCATGGCAAGGAATATTATGACATTGGCCTCATTCAATCCTGGGATGAAAATACTCGCAATTGTGGGCGCTGGCCACGAAGACGGGATTAAGGAAATCATCCGCAAAAGCAGCCATGGCAAGATTGACTACACCTTCTCAATTGATGTGGCAGGGCAGAAAGTTTCGCTTGGATAACCCATTGCATAATCCATAGCAAAATTATTATACTATATATTGATTAAAAGGAGTTCATGGGAGCATATATTGACAGGGTAAAGAGGCATTTTAGCTTCAGCCCAGCTGAGCTGCAGGGCCTGGCAATAGTCTGCCTTGTGGCAGCATTTGTATTCGCATTTGACGACGGCCAGCCAGAATTCAACCTTACCCACTGGCTCACAAATTTTTTGGGCGTGCTAATCCTGGTCGCGATTGTGTTTTTTCTCCATGAATCCGCGCATAAATTATGGGCGCTTGCAGCAGGCTACAGGGCTGAATTCAAGATTTGGCCCTATGGCATTGTCATTGCCTTCATGGCAGCCTTTCTTTCCAATGGCAGGTTTTTTTTCCTCGGGCTTGGCGGAGTCTGGGTAACAGACATGGCCGTGCACAGGCTGGGCGCCTTTAGGTATGGATTGAGCACATTCCTTTCAACATGGATTGCATTTGCCGGCCCGCTTTTGAATCTTGCACTGGCTTTCATATTCCAGCCAATACACCTTGCGACTGGGAGCGCAATGGTCGGAATGTTTGTGAAAATCAACCTGTGGTATGCAGTAACATCAATGATTCCAATCCCTCCTTTGGACGGGGCAACTGGGTTTTTTGGCGGCCGCTCCACATTCATGCTTTTGCTCGGGTTTGTGCTCGGGGCAGCATTGATGATTTGGGTGGCCAAGTCATTTTTGCTGATGTTTTTCGGAACCCTTATAATTGGCCTTGTTTTTTGGCTCATTTATTTCCTGACAATAGAAAAAGTCGAGCTCCATTAGTTTCCCATCGCTAAAAAACAATCAAAATTAAATATCAAGCATATTTTACCGAATAATGAAGGGCAAACGCCCATGCAGGTTAACAAAATGAAAAAACAGCCGAACATGGTCCTGGTGGATTACATTAAAACAACAACGGGCCAGGGATTCCACCTTGAAAGGGTTAGGAAAGCCCTGCTCGACGTAGGCCATAAGCGCAGGGACGTTCACCACGCTATCAGGTCTGTTTTTCCAGACTACAATGCCCTGCCAAAACTGCCTGCTTATACAGCAATGGCAGCGCTTCTCATCATTGCGCTCGTATCAGGCGTTCTCATGGTCAGGTTTATTAACAGCCAGGGGTCATTTCTAAGTGGCGGCTCATCCGCAATCACTGGCCAGGCCGTTGCTGAAACGCCAGGATGCTCCACTGGCACAAGCGAGGAAAAAGACTGGTGCCATTACCAACTGGCAAAGGCACATGCAGACATCGGGCCGTGCCGGGAAATCAGCAATTATGAGCTCCGTGATTTTTGCCTCGACGCATTTCAGGGCTATGTTGACTGCACATTGATAGCTGACCCAATTCTTGAGCAGCAGTGCATGGCCAGATAAACACTCGCTGTAATCTTCAGGACAAGCTATTTAAATTAAGTATGCATCTAGTTGCCATGCTTAAGGATTTTACGCCAAGGCTTTACCAGGAAACCATCTTCTCGACATGCAATGAGAAAAACACTTTGGTAGTCCTGCCCACGGGCATGGGAAAAACAGGCATTGTTGTCATGCTCGCTGCACAGCGCCTGAGAAATTATCCCAACTCAAAAATTCTTTTCCTTGCGCCCACAAAGCCATTGGCTGAGCAGCATCTCAATACTTTCAAGCGGCACCTTAGCCTGGAGGCTGAAGAGTTCGCAGTCATGACAGGCGCAATATCGCCTGAAAAACGGGCCGCGCTTTGGAAAAAATCAAGGCTTTTCTTTGCAACTCCGCAGGGCCTGGAAAATGACATTATCTCCGGGAAAATTGACCTTTCCCAGGTAAGCCTCCTTGTCTTCGATGAGGCCCATCGCGCAACTGGCGACTATGCCTACAATTTCGTTGCAAAAATGTATGAGAAAATCGCAAAATACCCGCGGATTATAGGGCTGACTGCCTCGCCTGGCAGCGATCTTGAGAAAATCAATGAAGTGTGCCAGAACCTTCACATTGAGGATGTGGAGATCAGGACGCCCTACGACCCTGATGTAAAGCCATATGTCCAGGATATTGACATCAGATGGGTCTATGTGGACCTGCCGCCGGAATTCCTTGCAGTGAAAAAGCACCTTGACGAATGCTTCAGGTCAAAGCTCAGGAGCCTGAAAACATACGCAGGCCAGGCAATTGCAAAAATGAACATTGTGACAAAAAAAGACCTCATCGCCCTGCAGGGGCACTTGCATTCATTGATCAGCCAGGGCCAGAGGGATGGCAACACGCTCAAGGCAATAAGCCTTGTTGCAGAAGCCGTGAAAGTCCAGCATGCCCTTGAGCTTCTGGAGACACAGGGAATAACACCGCTTTCAATCTACATGGAAAGGCTTGTCACGGAATCATCCAAGACAAAAGTAATGGCCATAAGGAATCTTGTTAGCGACGAGCATTTCAAATCAGCCCTGATTCTCACAAGGAACCTTGCCGAGCAGGGCCAGGAGCACCCCAAGCTGGACAGGGTCAAGGAACTGGTCGCCAAGGAAATGGAGAAAAACACTGGCCAAAAAATCATTGTCTTCAACCATTACCGCGACAATGCAGTCAAGGTTGTGGATGAGCTGGGTAAAATCCCCGGGGCAAAGCCCAAACTTTTTGTCGGCCAGATGAAGAAAGGCACAACCGGCATGAGCCAGAAAAAGCAGATTGAAACGCTTGAGGAGTTCAAGCGCGGTGAATTCAACATTATTGTCATGACATCCATCGGCGAGGAAGGCCTTGACATTCCTGAGGTGGATCTTGTTGTTTTCTACGAGGCAATTCCAAGCGCAATAAGGCACATCCAGAGAAGGGGAAGGACAGGCAGGCAAAAGGAGGGCAAGGTTATCGTGATGGTGGCAAAAAACACCCGGGATGAGGCCTACAAATGGACCGCGTTCCACAAGGAAAAAAGAATGCACACAACCCTTGTCCAGCTCAAGTCCAAGATGGGCCTCAAGCTTGACAGGAAGAAAACGCCGACATTGCAGAGCTTTCTCAAGCCGGCTGATGAGCAGGTTATTGTCCATGCAGATGTCAGGGAGAAGGGCTCAGGCGTGATCAAGGGGCTGATTGACCTTAATGCAAAGATTGAGCTGAAAAGCCTTGAAGTCTGCGATTACGTTGTCTCGAAAAGATGCGCAATTGAATTCAAGACAACCTACGACTTTGTTGACTCAATTGTCGACGGCAGGCTATTGTCCCAGCTGAAGAACATGAAGCAAAGCTATGAAAGGCCTGTTGTAATTGTGGAAGGCATAGAAGACATATTTTCTCTGCGAAAGGTCCACCCAAATGCCATCAGGGGGATGCTTGCAACAATAGCTGTGAGCTACGGCATTCCGATAATGCAGACTAAGACAGCAAAGGATTCCGCTGCGCTGATATACATAATTGCCAAGCGCGAGCAGGAGGAAGGGGAAAGGGGATTCATGCCGCACGGCGAGAAAAAGCCATTGTCCATTAAGGAATTGCAGGAATACATTGTTTCATCATTCCCGGGCGTGGGCGGGACCCTGAGCAAGCCTCTCCTGAAAAGGTTCGGCAGCGTGAAAAACATTGTCAATGCAAGCGAGGATGACTTGCAGCAGGTTGATTTAATCGGCGGGAAAAAAGCAAAGGCGATAAGGGAAGCATTGGATAGCGAATATGAATCAAAGAAATAACAAAATTTATTTTTTCTTTGGGCTGCTAAAAGCCTGGTTTATTAAAAAAGTTAAAAAGGTAAGTAATGTTTGTGGTTGTCCTTATAGTTACCATTATTGCCATACTCCGTATAGAGGAATCACAAGAGAGATGGAAGGCATGGGCTAATTTAGGGGGAATTATTTTGGCAATATATCTTATGTTATCAAAATATTTTTGTAAAGTTGTTTCATATTGTTTTATTCACTCTCTATATTATTATTTCATTAAACCTTCGCTTTTCCAATTTTTTGGTCGGAAAATTTCCGGATTTTCTCAGTAAAAGCATTTAAACGCCGGTTTCCTGGTTATACAAACCAATAAATTTAAATAGTACGATTTGGTGTACGATATGCACATAAGGAAAATAGGCATAAAAGAGCAAATTGGCAGGAAAATCTATGTCAAGCACGGCATATTGTATCATGAGATCAGCGGTATGCTTCAGGATGATGAACCAGTTTTTTTCAGGGCACAAAAAGACCGATATATGGCGATTGGGCTTTTCCACAGGTACTTAACTGTCATCTTCACATTAGAAGATGGCCAGGCAAATGTGATAACTGCATATTCCTCTCCACCATGGCAAAAAAGGCTGCACAAGGCAAAAAAATGAAGCATATCCATTTCAATATTGATAAAAATGCATTCAGGGGACCTTACACCTGCCATAGGGTTAGGACAAGAATTTCAGAGAAAAAGATGATAGTCGGGGATATAATTTTTCAGTATACTGTATGGCAATGCCCGGTTTGCAAATCTGATTATTTGGATTCAGAACAGTCGAAAAAATTGGAGCTTCTCTGGGTACTTGAAAAAATCCTGAAGAACGACTCTCCAAAGCTTAAACGAAGCCTGAATTTCGATGGCAAGATGTTTTTCATGCGTTTTCCAAAGGAATTCACAAGAGGATGGTCAAAGCAAAATTACGCAGATATACAGGCTATCGACAGGTCAAGGTTTATTGTTGAGATAAAATAAGGATGATACTTGAAATAACAGACAGCGGCCATCCAATAAGTTTCTGCGAAACAGCATGTTTCTGTCACATTCATCCTTAGAACTTCAGCTTATTAAGTCTCTTCACTCTTTCCTTGACAGGCGGATGTGTGGAAAGCAGGCTCAACAGCCCACTCAGCTTGAACGGGCTTGAAATAAACAGGTGCGCGGTCTCAGGGTTGCCGAGCCTCATCGGGATTCTTTTTGATTCAGCTTCTATCTTTTGCAGGGCTGATGCGAGATGCTTGGAATCATGCACTGTCCTGGCTCCTGTTTCATCTGCCAGGTATTCCCTGCTCCTTGATATTGCCAACTGGATAAGCGTGGCAATCAGCGGCATCAGTATCCCGAGCACAATAAGCTCAACCCATCCCCCTCCATTCCTGTCATCCCTTCCTCCGATGCCTCCAAAAATAGCTCCCCACCTTGCAAGCATGGCAACATAGCCGATTACTCCAGCAATTGTCGCTGCAACTGTCCCAATCAGGATGTCCCTGTTTTTGATATGGCTAATCTCATGCGAGATGACTCCTTTAAGCTCATCCTCATTCAAAATCCCAAGAATTCCCTTGGTAAAAGCAATTGATGCATGCTTTGGGTTTCTTCCGGTTGCAAAGGCATTTGGCTGCTCGCTTGGTATCAGGAATATCTTTGGCTTTGGGATTTCAGCTTTTCTGCAGACATTCTCGACCATCTTGTGCAATCCCGGATTCTCAGCCTTGCTGGCCTCCTTTGCGCGGTACATTCTCAGCACAAGCCTGTCAGAGAAAAAATACGACAGGCCGTTCATGGCAAGGACAAAAATAAATGCAATTGTCAGCCCTGCCGTTCCCCAAAAATTCCCTATCCAAAGCAAAATCGCTGTCAGCAGGGCAAGCAGTATTGCTGTTTTTATCTGGTTGGTTATGGGCATATCATTTCACCAATTAAGAATCATGTCAACGTTAGCTTTTGTTGTGCCGAAGGCTTTTTCTTTTGATTAAACTTTTCTTTGCCGATTCAAAGAAGAGGCGAAAGAAAAGTTTAGGTGACAGCTTTCCATGTTTCCCGTTCTGAGAACAGTACAGCATGGAACGGAGGCTTGCTTGACTTCCGAGTTCGAAATGGGATCGGGTAGAACCAAGTCCCTATGGCCGTCTGGAGCATAGCAAGAAAAGGCCATTTATAAAGCTATTTATTTTCATATTCTCAGCACAAACATCAAAAGGTTTTTAATCCAACTGGCTATTTCCAGCCCATGGCATTAGGAAAGAGCTTGGCGCGTGCATTGTCCCATATGCTTTTCAGGCCGGATGCTGCCAAAAGAAGGTTCATGGGCAGGCACTGCCGGAACATCCGCAACAAGCGCATCCTGGAAATCGGCTCAGGCAAGCAGGTCAATGGCAAGCATATTTATTCTGTCAGGGACCGGTTTGACAGCAGCAACAAATTTGAGTGCACAGACATTGACCCCTCCTTTGGCCATAAAATTCTTGACATAACTAAAATGAGGATAAGCAACAGGTATGACATTATCATTTGCTTCAACGTGCTGGAGCACGTCTTTGACTTCCACCCAGCCATTGAAAATATGCACAGGGCCCTCAAGAAAAATGGGCAGCTGCTGGTCCTTGTCCCGGCATTTTATCCTCTCCACGACGAGCCGCATGACTACTGGAGATACACGGAGCATAGCCTGGGGAAATTATTCTCAATTTTCAAAAAAGTGTCAATTGAGCATTTTGGCATCAGGCAGTACCCTTTTTCTTATTTTGTCGCAGCAAGAAAGTAATGCCCAGGCAGCAATGCAATGCACCGTGCATCCCGCCATTTATCCAAAATTTCACAGTAAGTTTTTTAAATGGATGCTGATAACATATACAATAATTTAATCCTTAGGGCGCAAGGGGTTGGTGTCATATGAGAATCTCAGTCTTCGGTGCAGGATACGTCGGATTAGTGACTGCAGCATGCCTGGCCAATCTTGGGAACATGGTCACATGCGTGGATGTTGACAAAAAAAGGATTTCTAATCTCAAGAAGGGAATAATCCCGATTTTCGAGCCAGGCCTGACCGAGCTGGTGACAATAAACTACAAGGAAAAAAGAATTCATTTCACCACCGACGCTGCCAGCGCAATCCGCTCATCTGAAATAATCTTCATTGCAGTCGGGACCCCGCAGGGCGACGATGGCGAGGCATACCTTGGCTATGTCTACGATGTTGCAGCTTCAATTGGAAAGCACATGAACTCGTACAAGGTAATCATTGACAAAAGCACGGTCCCCGTAGGCACAGCTGACAAGGTTAAGGCAGTTATCAGGAAAAGCCAGAAGAGGAGCATCCCGTTTGACCTTGTTTCCAACCCTGAATTTCTGAGGGAAGGCGAGGCAATAAATGATTTCATGGTGCCTGACAGGATTGTAGTCGGAGTTGAAAGCGAAAGGGCAAAACAGCACATGCTTTCCATTTACAGGGCAATTGAGCGGGCTGGAAGGCCCATACTCGTGACTGACATCAAGAGCGCTGAGCTGATAAAATATGCAAGCAACGCAATGCTCGCAGCAAGGATCTCTTTCATGAACCAGCTTTCACATCTTTGCGAAAAAATTGGCGCAGACATAAGGCTTGTTGCAAAAGGCATGGGCCTGGACGACAGGATTGGTCCGAGATTCCTGCATGCGGGAATTGGATACGGGGGCAGCTGCTTCCCCAAGGATGTCAAGGCATTAATATACAGCATGTCCGAGCATGACTGCCCTGCTGAAATCCTTGAGTCTGTTGATTCGGTCAACAACCGGCAGAAATTCTTTGTCGTTGAAAAGGTGCTGTCTGAATTCAATCAGGACATAAAAGGAAAGCATTTTGCAGTCTGGGGCCTTTCATTCAAGCCAAAGACAGACGACATGCGCGAAGCCCCGTCCATCATTGTCATCAATGAGCTCCAGAAGCAGGGTGCCAAAATCTCGGCATTTGACCCTGTTGCGGAAGAAAATGCAAAGAAAATTTTCAAGGATGTCAGATACACGGCAAGCCCCTATGATGCTTTAAAGGGCGCAGATGCCCTGATAATCTGCACAGAGTGGGATGAATTCAGGATTCCTGATTACCCGCGGATGAAAAGGCTGATGAAAAGGCCGCTTATCTTTGATGGAAGAAACATTTATGATTCAGCTGAAGTCAAAAGGAATGGCTTCAGGTACCATGGCGTTGGCCGTGGGGATGCCGTATAGGCAACAGGCTCGGGAAAATGAGGGTTTTAATAACAGGGGGCGCTGGCTTTCTTGGCAGCCATTTATGCGACTATTTTCTTGAAAAAGGCTATGAAGTTATTTGCCTGGACAATCTAATTACTGGAAACCTGCGGAACATAAGCCACATCTTGTCCGACAAAAAACTCAGGAAGAGATTCAAGTTTGTGAAAAGGGACATCACCAATTACATCTGGATTACCGGCAAGCTGCACGGAATCCTCCACTTTGCCAGCCCAGCCTCTCCAATTGACTATGCAAAAATCCCAATCCAGACGCTGAAGGCTGGAGGTTTGGGAACCCACAATACCCTTGGCCTGGCCAGGATGAAAAAGGCCCGCTATCTGCTTGCAAGCACTTCTGAAGTGTATGGCGACCCATTGGTGAATCCCCAGCCTGAAACATACTGGGGCAATGTTAATCCAGTCGGCCCGAGGGGGTGCTATGATGAGGCCAAGAGATTCGCAGAGGCCTTGGTAACTGCCTACAGGAACATACATCATGTTGACACCAGAATAGCAAGAATCTTCAACACATACGGGCCTCGGATGAGGGGCCATGACGGCCGGGCAGTGCCTGCATTCATAGACCAGGCTTTGGCCGGCAAGCCAATAACTGTCTTTGGCAAGGGCGATCAGACAAGGAGCTTTTGCTATGTGTCAGATTTGGTTGAAGGCATCTACCGCCTCTATAAGTCGGACATCCAGGAGCCCGTGAATATAGGCAATCCAACTGAAATGACAGTAAGGCAGCTGGCGCAGGAAATAATCCACATTACAAAAAGCAAAAGCAAGATTGTTTACAAGACTTTGCCCGTTGATGATCCGCAGGTCAGAAGGCCTGATATTGCCCGTGCCAAAAAGCTCCTGAAATGGGAACCAAAGGTTAGTTTAAGGGACGGCCTTAAAATGACTATCGCGACAATCAAGAAATAATTCACTTCTCTCTCTACATTTCATTCCCAGCCAATACATCGCACATCTTTTTCAAACTCTCTTTTTGACTGCTGCCTGGAGCATTTCCAAATCCTTATTGTCAAACACTCTCATGAGCAGTGTCAGTCCAACATATATGCATGCGGCAAATGCTATCTGCACCCACAGGCTGATGCTGGCCAGGAAAATGCACGATGCGGCAAGCGCAGCCACAAAGGGCTTCCAAATCTCAAAAAAAGCAACTGTTGAATCCACATATTTCATAATAAGGTGATAATACAATAACATCAAGAGCAGCTCGCTGATAACTGTGGTTATTGCCGCGCCCACAAATCCATAAATTGGTATTATCAGGAGGTTCAGCACAATGTTCACCGCAGCGGTGATCCCCTGGTAAACCACCCTTTCCTTTTGACGGTCCATAGACGCCAAAACACTGCCATTAACATTGCTCAAAAACCTGAAAATAACCACAATGCTCAAAACCCTCAGCACGATTATGCTGCTTTCATATGCATGGCCATATAGAATCGTTATTATTTGTGGGGCAAGCACAAAGAATCCGACTGCAATTGGAGGTGCCAGTACCATCATGTACTTCGCCGACCTGCCATAAATCATTTTGAAGCTGTCAGATGACCTGGTAAAGACCCTTGAAAGAACAGGGAATATGGCAAATGTGTAAATGTAAGGTATGATCATTATGGCCAGTGGGATATTGTATGCAGCGCTGTAAATGCCCACCTCATAATCCCCTCTCATCTTGGAAAGCATGACACTGCCTATGTAAAAATAGATATTGTAAAAGACCAGGGTAAGTGCAAAGGGTATTGATTCCATGAACAGGCCCTTTATGAAAGCCCAGTCATGCTCATATTTGATTCTAACATACTTCGCAGCCATAATCCAGAATGACAAGATCAGCAATGCTGCCTCGCTGCACAAATACAAAAGGGCAACAGCAAATAGGCCATATCCATTCCACAACGCTGCTACCACACCGGCAGTTAGAAGGATTGCCCGCAAGGCCTTGATTGCCCCATCCCACTGCATTTCTTCATAAGCGACGAACACTGAGCTGAAAAGGTCAGTGAAGGATTTTAACAGGAACGAGCCAAAGAAAATATAGACAATTATTCTCACTTCCCTGAGATAGCCAAGAAGGTTAAGGAAAAGCATCACCAATAAGAATGAACCAATTGTCAGCCACAGCTTCAGGTACAAGGAATTGCTCAGGTACCTTGCAGCCAATTTTCTGTCCCTGCTGACTTTTAGCACCAGCAATAGCTGCAGGCCCAGCCCTGCCAGGATAACAGCAATCATGGAGAAGGAAATCGCAAAATTATACCTTCCAAAAAGCGCGCTGCCAAGCTCCCTTGCCATGAACACGACAAGGAAAATCTGCAGCACCCTGACTATGAATTCAGCAGCTGTCAGCACAAAAATATTCCTGGCAATTCTTCTGACTCCTTCCATTCTGACCGGTCCATCCTAAAACCAATATGTTTATAAATGTTTATTTTAGCTTTTAGCAGATAATATCGTCATGTATCATATCATGCACCAGCCTCAGGCTGTGTCGGGGGCAAGACTTATGGCCTATAAGCCAGTTTTGGTTCGCGGAATGCCCAGGCATTCTGCTGTGAATTTTGGCAAATTCGTGGTCCTGTTAATCATTGCACTTCCGGTTTTTTGCCTGCTGTTCAGGCAAAACTACACCAGCTTGCTGTACTATGTGCTTGGCATCATCATACTTGAAATTCTTATGCAGGTATTTGTCAATTATCTCCGGGGCAAATTTCCATGGATGATAACTGCAAAGGATGAACTGCCCGAAATTAATCCTAAGGGCCTCGACAGCTTCATGAAACATGGCTTTGATGCAGAGCTTGGCTGGATCAGGAAGCCAAACACTTCAAAGGAAGAAAAGGGAAAGGAAGGCACTTCAAAATATCACATCGGTGCAAATGGAGCAAGAAAAAATCCGGGTTATGAAAAAAAGCCTCTCAAAATATCTGTCTACGGCGACAGCTTTGCCTTTGCGCGCCAGGTAAATGACAACCAGACATGGGAATGGCACCTCAGCAAGCTTACAAAAAGCAACGTGCTTAATCTTGGCGTGGGAAATTATGGGCTTGACCAGTCCATAATCAGGATGAAGCGCGACTATCCAAGCAGCCGGACCCCTGTAGTAATAATCGGGGTTGTCCCCTCCACTATTGTGCGTGTGCTGTGCATCTGGAAGCATTACAATGAGTTCGGGAATGCCCTTGCATTCAAGCCCATGTTCGTGCTCGGCGGCAAAAAGCCCAGGCTTGTGCCAAACATAATGACATCAAGGGAGAAGATTCTCAGCCTTGAAGGCCATCTTGATTATTTTCAGAAGAATGATTATTTTTATAAGGCAAAGTTCAGGAAGGAAATGATAAGCTTCCCCTACACAATGTCATTTTTTGGCAATCCGCTGAGGAACATCCCTCTTGCCCTGCTCATCCTTTGGTCTGAATTCTTCGAATCAGCTGAGCAAAAGGCAAAACAGGTTTATTCCACTCCCATGAAAGTAATAATGGACATTAACCTGGAGCTGAGATATGCGCTTTACACCAAGAATGATTATGCCCCTGAATTGATGAGGCAACTGGTTGTAAAGGAATTTGCAGATTATGCCAAGCGCATGAAATTCAGGCCTGTTTTCCTGATGTTGCCGCAAAAAGATGATGTGGCCTTTGTCAGAAAGCACGGCAATTATTATGCTGAATTTATCAAAAGCATTTCAGGCAATGTGGTGGCAATTGATTTGACAGACAGCCTGCTGAAAGCCAGGGACATTGACAGCCTTTACTCTGATGACAATCAGTATGGCGGGCACTACAGCAAAAAGGGAAATAAATTCGTAGCTGAACATGTTTATTCAGCACTCAAGGATGCCAAACTGTTCTGAGCCAAACTGGTCTGATTGGCTTATTCCCTGCTTCTCCTAATCATATATGAAAATAAATAATATTTTCGAATTTTATCTGAATAATAATATATTCTACTAGTAATACTAGTATCTAAAACGCTAAAGTTTAAATACCTCTATAATTTCGCACTTGGAGTGAACTGCCATGAAAGCCAAAGTCTGGAAAAACAAGTCAAACGGCCAGCTGTGCATAACCATAGCCAAGAATTCCGGGGTCAGGGAAGGCGACCTTGTTGAAGTCGACCAGCCTAAGGTCAGGACAATAGCTTACAGCGGTGTTGTTGCGGACATGTTCCATTACGGGCATTTGAACAGCCTCCTGTATGCAGCTTCAATCTCTGATTTCAATGTGTGCGGAATTTTGACAGACAAGGCAGTTGAGGAATACCGCGCCAGGCCAATTGCCAATCTGGAAGAAAGAAAAGCAATTGTTTCCAATCTTAAGTGCGTTGACAGGGTCATGGTGCAAAAAACGCGCGACCCGACTCAAAACCTAAAAAAGCTCCATGAGGAATTTCCTGAGGCGGAAATAATCCTTGTGCACGGCTCTGACCTAAAATATGTGCACGGCTCAGAATACATCACCCAAATCAATGGCAAGGTTATGCAGCATCCCTATTATGACAGGCTTTCCACTTACAAAATACTCAACCGTTTCCTGGAATCCGGCACAACCCTCAAGGACATAACCAACTTCACCTCTTACATCGCAGGCAAGAAGCCGTTTGACACAGAGGACAAGCGCGGGAACAAGATGATTGTTTCCACCAAGGCTGAAACCCTGAAGGCGCTGATGCCTCTTGTCAGGAAATCCAGAATTGAGAAAATGTACATTTTCACAACAGCAGACTGGAAAAACCAGCGGGAGCAAATCCTGAGGGACATAAAGGAAAGCTTTGCAGGAAAAATCATTGTCCGTTCATCTGCTGTGAACGAGGACACGCTTAAGCAGTCGCTCGCAGGAAACTATCAAAGCGTCCTGAATGTAAATCCGGGCGACGAAAAATCCACTTCATCAGCAATTAATGCGGTATTGGATTCGTATGCCAAAGGCATGGGTGAAAGCAGCTTCAACCAAATACTGGTGCAGCAGCAGACAGAAAACATTGCAATGTCAGGCGTAGTGTTCACCTACGCTCTTGGGACAAATGCACCTTACTATGTAATCAACTATGACTCCACCACAAAAAGCACAGACAGCGTGACAGCTGGACGTGAAAGCCAGTCAATGATGATATTCCGAAAAAGCAGGCAGTATCCTGCCAAAATGCAAAGACTCATGGAAGCGGTGAAAGAGCTCGAGGAGCTTATTCCCGGCCTGCCGCTGGATATTGAATTTGCCATTGCCGGGAACAAAGAAAGCGTTGTCTTGTTCCAGGTCAGGCCATTGGCCGCCAACATCAATGAAGCCAGGATGGATGACCAGGTCAGGGAAAGGATTTCACAGCTGAAACAGAAGTTTTCCCAATTATCCAGGCCAGTTGCCCATCTTGAAGGCTCCTACACAATTTTCGCTGACATGCCTGACTGGAACCCTGCGGAAATAATTGGGGACAATCCGCATTATCTGGATTTTTCCTTATATGATTACCTCATAACAGACAGCGCATGGCACGAGGCAAGGACATCACAGGGATATTTTGATGTCAGCCCGGCCAAGCTTGTTGAGCTTTTCGGCAATAAGCCCTATGTCAATGTGAGGAACACATTCAATTCGTTCACCCCTGCCACAATATCAAAGGCATTGAGAGGCAAGCTCATTGCATTCTATCTTGAAAAATTAAAAAAACAGCCAGAGCTGTATGACAAGGTGGAATTTGACATACTTTTTACCTGCTATGATTTAGACTATAATGCTCGAGCAGATGAGCTCCTGAAAAACGGCTTCTCAAAACAGGAGACTGAAAGCCTTAAGCAATCTCTAATTTCCCTAACGAACAACCTTGTGCTCGCAAGCCCACAGTCCATCAGGGCAGACATGGATGATGGATTTTCCCTGAAAAAAAACAGGGACAAAATTGCACTCCAACAAAAAAAGGAAACACCTTCTCCAATGAAGATCATATCTGACGCAAAACTTCTTCTCGATGACTGCAGGAAGCTTGGCACAGTCCAATTCTCAAGGCTGGCAAGGCTCGCTTTTATCGCTAAAATAATCCTAAAGAGCCTTGTGTCAAACAAAATTGTGTCAAAGGAATGGGAGGATAATCTTCTTGCTTCAATCTCAACCGTTGCCACTGATATGAAAACAGACTTTGAAAAACTGGCCGAAGGCTCAATGAGCCAGGAGGATTTTGTTGAAAAATATTCCCACCTAAGACCCGGCTCATATGACATCACCTCACCACGTTATGGCTCAAACCCGGACCTCATCAGCACAAGCCATGCCGAGCTAAAAACCAAAGCATCCGAAAAAAAGCGGACTTTCAAGCTAATTCCTGAGGACAGGAAAAAAATAGACAAAGCATTCATCAAACACGGGCTAACATTCAATGCTGGCCAGTTCATGGAATTTGTCAAGGCAGCTATCTCATCTAGAGAGCTTTCAAAATTCGAGTTCACAAAGAATCTGAGCGACGCAATTGAGCTTTTGGCCGAAGCTGGCATGAAAATGGGCTTTACGCGCCAGGAGATTGCCATGCTGGATATCAACGAAATATTTGAAATGAACAACTCAGCCACCAATGCGCACCAGCTCAGCCTCAAATGGAAGGAAAGGATAAAAACCCGGACCGAAGAAAGAGGGATTAACAACCACCTTCTGCTTCCATCAATTTTGTTTTCAGCAGATGACTTTGATATTGTCAGACATCACAAGACAAAGCCAAATTTTGTGACTCAAAAATCAGTTGAGGCGGAAATAATCGAAATAAATAATAGCTCGGACTCCAGCATACCTGATATTGAAGGCAAGATTGTGCTGATTGAAAACGGCGACCCGGGCTATGACTGGATTTTTACAAGGGAGATAAAAGGCCTTATCACAAAATATGGAGGGGCAGCTTCCCATATGACAATAAGGTGCGCTGAATTCAGCCTGCCTGCTGCAATTGGCAGCGGCGGCACAATATATTCACAGCTTCAGTCAGCAAAACGGGCAAGGCTGGACTGCAAAGGCATGCGAATAACAGTCACGGAGGCAAAATAAAATGTGGATGGCCATAACGCAAAGAAACGAGAAAAACAGGCACGGCTCTGCAATAGATGTGCTCGAACAGAACTATGTCAACTTTTTTGAGAAATTTGGCATTAAGCTAATTGCCATTCCAAACAGTACATCTGATATTGAGCAATATTTCACACAGCTTCCTGTCAAGGCCTTAATCATTACAGGCGGAGGCGATGTTGATCCTAAGCTGTACGGCGGAAAAAGAAAAGAAGGCATGGAACTGTCCTCAATGCGCGATGCAACAGAAAAAAAACTCATGGCTTATGCAGTTGAACACAAGCTTCCCGTCCTCGGCATCTGCCGCGGCTGCCAGTTCATAAATGTCTTTTTCGGCGGAAAAGTAATAACCGGCATCAAGGACGCAGTCGGAGAAACACATGTTGGCGTTGAGCATGGCATAAAAGTTGTGGATGCTTCAGTCCAGGCAGTGCTCGGCAAAAAAGGAAAAGTGAACTCCTACCATGACCACGGCATGACTGAAAAAGAGCTTGCCAAAGGACTGAAACCATTTGCACTGTCTGAAAAGGGCGTTATTGAAGGCTACTATCATGAATCGCTTCCCATTGCAGCGATAATCTGGCATCCCGAAAGAAAATCTCCTGACAATAAATTCAATGCTAAGATTATAAAGGCATTCATGGCTGGGAAATTGTTCTGGAAAGCCAGAAATACAAGATAGTCAGGGGAATGCTGATTCAAAATTCAATCAATATTTGTCCAAAAGAATTATCTCAATTTTGTCATTGCTATTTTCTGCTCAAGCACTTCCTGGCTTTTGCCATTTTCCCTGAGCCATCTGTCCTGCTCCTGAAGGATTTCCATTCCCAGGTCAACTTCCGTTCTGACAGAGGGCTTTTCGAAACCTGCCAGGCCCCTTTGTCTGAATACAACGCTATGGGGGTGTCGGCTGTCATACTCCACTTCAATGCCTGTTAATGGTTCCAATGCCCCCCCTGTCTGTTCAAAATACTTAATCAATCTTTCAGGGTCACTGCCATCTTTCCCCATTAGCATATCCAGTGTCAAATATAAGAAAAATTCAATATCCCCGGAATGACCAAAATTAATGTCCAATTGCTTAGGCCTTATATTGCTTACTTTAGACTCATTAAACAAATTTAAGGATCGGTAAAAATGTGCTCCAATTCTGCATGCATATTCTCTCAAAGAAATTCCTGGATCAGCTGGATTTCCGGCCTGTGGGTTGTCCAGTCCTTGTTCAAGCCAGGCTCGCAAAGGTGCATGTTCTCCATCACCAGCCGCATAGGTATCGGATTTTTTTGCCTCCGCCCACAAATCAGACATTGCCTTTGGGCCCAAATTAACCGCTTTCCCATCTCTGTCCATGGCATAGCTTCCAATGAGGGGAACAACATTTGGCCCTGCCAGTCTCCTTGCGCCATTTTTTTCACCGTTCAATCTTGGATCTATATTCAGTATCTCATAAACAATACCAGCTGTTGCCCTTGCCCTGTCAACAGGGGATGTGCCTATTATAACATTTTCATCTCCATGCAGACCATGCATAATCTCACCGGCATAATTCACGATATAAAACAATTTAGAAGAGTCCAGCAATGCTTCTGTGCCGGCCCCGTGAGCATTTGGGTCATTGTTCTTGTGCCCATGCCTTACAATTTTCTGTGTGTAAAGTTTGTCCATTTTGCCTGCTATTATCAAGCCATCTATCCCAATATTTAAACCTTTGTATAATTTTCTACTATAAAATAGTAAATATATATTGATGCAGGCACAATGTTTATAAAACAATTTGCAATACAATTATCAACATAAACTCAGTAAAATTTCAACCTCAGGAGTGCAAAATGAAAGCAATCATCCTCGCAGCAGGAATGGGGACAAGGCTGGGCAAGTACACCAAGGATTTGCCAAAATGCATGCTCAAGTTCAGCGGCAAGACCCTTCTGGAAAGGCAGATTGAAACATTGAGAAATGCAGGCATCAGGGATATTTCCATTGTCACGGGCTACATGGCTGAAAAAATAAATTATCCCGGAGTCAAATATTACAAGAATAAGGATTTTGCAACAACCAACATGGTTGAAAGCCTTTTCTGTGCTGTTGATGAAATGACAGATGACCTGGTTGTCTGCTACGGCGATATTGTCTACCAGAAAAGCGTGATTGATTCTGTGATGCAGAGCAAGGCTGACATTGGCGTGACTGTTGACTTGGATTACTGGCCATATTGGGCTGCCCGCCTTTCCGAGCCTGAAAAGGACATAGAAAGCCTTGTGGTGGATAAAAATGGAAAAATAATCGACCTTGGCAATCCGGACTGCAGCCTTGAAGAAGCCAAGGTCCGCTATGTCGGCCTTATTAGATTCTCAAAAAAGGGGCTTTCAGCGCTGAAAAAAGTCTATTCAGAAAATAAAAAAAAGTATTTCAGCAAAGACGCGCCATGGTTGCGCTCAAAGTCTTTCAAGAAAGCGTATATGACATGCATGCTCCAGGCAATGATCAATGCGGGCTACAAAGTCATGCCTATACCAATCAATCGTGGCTGGCTCGAATTTGACACAAGCGAAGATTATGAGAAAATGAGCGGGCTTCATAAATCAGGCAGGCTCAAGCAATTTATAAAATTGGATGCATAAAGAGCCAGTCCGAGCAACCATTTCAATTCTAATCGGCCTATCTATCGCCAAAAACAGATTTGTAATACTGCTCAACTGCCTTTCCATTATAGTGCACAACAAATGAGATTATCTGCTTAACAACAGAACCCGCACCATATGCAACAATGAACCAATAAAAGACTGAGTAGCTCATAAAATACCTGCTTCCATTCATCCAATTTGCATATTCAATTATTGAAATTATCGTGAGGTACACTATGTGGGCAGGGTCGCCCCAAAAATTCAGAAGCTTGCTGTAAAGGTCGCTCAGTGACTTGCCGGCGCTGGAGCCCTGAAGGTTTATCTGCTTTGCAGAAGCCTTGCCCAATTTACTTTTCCCTTTTTTCTCGTTGCTGACTTTTTCTTCAAGCTTTATCTTCATAACAGTTGAAAAAATTGTCTCAATGACAATGGATTTGGAAAACACAGAGGCAAGGAAGCCGAATATCAGCACACTTGTCCAGCCTGTTTTAATATAGGCCCCAAAAGCAACTGCAAAAAACATAAGGTGCGAGACCATGGCATGGTAAAAATCCTCCAGAAACATGCCTGATTTGCTGGACATGCTCCTGTACCTGGCAATTTCCCCGTCACAGCAATCAAGAATGACCGTAAAGTGTATTATCAATATCCCAACCAGGATATTGAGCAGGCTTCCTGTAAACATGAATATTGCGCCTGTAATCACGAGGAATATTTCCAATAGGCTGACCTGGTTTGGCGTAATCCCGGTATGCAGCAGAAGCCAGGTGACATAGATAGAAACCTTGTTTGAAAAATGCTTATTGTACCATGGCCTGAAAACCTTATGGCCATGATAGCAAATCCTTCTCAATTCCTTTGGCGATTCTACCATAACAATCCCCTGTGGCTCTGGCCTATGCCCGAGCATCAATGTAAATTCTATATCAATGCATAACCAAAAGCGCGATTATAAATCTATGCTTTCGACGGAGGTTGCCTCTTCCCACTACCCACAGCTTCCTCAATAATTTTTTCAGTCTGTTTCGAAAGGCTTTCCCATTTCAGTTCCTTAAGATGGGCAGAATAATCCGGCCTGTCTTTTTTCCCCAGGGCCTTTGCCAGTTTGTCAGCAAGGTCTTTGGCATCACCCGGCTTTGCCAGGGAATCACCGTAATCCTCAAGCATCAATGCGATATCCCCTATTTTGGTCGCGACTATGTTCACGCTGCATGCCATGTATTCGGGCAGCTTGTAAGGGAAGCAATACCTGCTGAACTCGTTTTCAAGATTCGGGATTACAACAGCATCGCTGGCATTGATTGCCAGCACAACTTCCTCTCTTTTTGGGAGGGCTTCAAAAATCACATTCTCCCTCTCAATGTCAATATTGTTCTTTACCTGCCCGCTTAGCAGCAAATAGGTATTTGGATGCTTGCGGAGCAATATATCAAAGGCATCCAGCAGGACATTTGCGCCTTTCAGGCTGCTGATCTCGCCGACATAAGTAACTATTTTCCCATTATTCCCTGTTTTTTTCGCCAGGCCCAGCTTTTTTCTCGCCATTCTCTGGTCTATTTTCCTGAACATACCAAGGTCAACGCCATTTGGCACAACTCCTATCCTTCCTTTCCTGAACTGGGAAATGTGGCGTTTCAATTCCCTGCTCACCGTGATGAGCCCGTCAGCCTCGCGAACTGCCTTTCGGTCATAATGCCCGACCAATGGGAATTTGTAGGCATCATAAATCTCAAAATTGTCTTGCAAATCATAAACAAACGGAACGCCATATTTCCTGGACAGGCAATTTGCCATGATGCCATAAATGGGGTCTGTAGTTCCGACTATAGCATCATACTGCCCCTGGCGGACAATTTTTTTCATTTCATTCCAAAGGCTGTAGAAGCTCCACCACCTAAATGGCCTGACAATGTACCTTATGCCATTTTTTTTTGCAGTAAAATTTTCATGCTTGACTGTGTCAGGGCAGAAGAAGTCGATTTTATGGTCTTGGACAAGCGGCTTGAATAGGCTGATTTGCCTGCCGAACTCACGGCTGACCATGTCCTGGCCAGCGCCAAAGCGCTTCATTATTACAAGAATTTTCATTTTGAGATGCTATCTGGATTTTCCAAGATAGCTGGTATACCACTCTATTGTCTCTTTGAGTCCCTCATCCAAGGTATGCTCAGGCTTCCATTTCAGCAGCTTTCGGGCCTTGTCGCAGGCAAGGTACTGCCTGTCAATCTCATGCCTGGCCTGGCCGAGCACTTTGGGCTCGATTTTCTTCCCCATCATCCTGATTATCTTCCTGAACAGCTCAAGCACGCTTATTGGCGTCTCAGCTCCGAAATTAAAAGCCTGGCCAACAATCTCTTTCCTGTCCATATTCTCTGCAAGGGCAAGATACGCATTCACAGCATCCTTGATGTACATATAGTCCCTCTGCAGTGTGCCGTCGCTCCTTATCACTGGCACATCCCCTCTCAGCACAGATGATACAACATCAGGGACAATCCTGCTGTAATTCAGGTCGCCTGGGCCATAGGTGTTCGCATTTCTCGTGATTGCAATCGGCAGTCCGTATGTTTTGAAGTATGAAGTTGAAAGTATGTCGGCGCATGCTTTCGAGGCGTCGTATGGATAATAGCCAAGCAATGGGCTGTCTTCTGTGTAAGGCAGCTTTTTCTGCTGGCCATATGCCTTGTCGCTCGATGCCATCACAATTCTCTTGACGCTGCCGAGCAGCCTGCACGCCTCAAGGATATTCCATGTCCCCTTGATATTGGACTCAAAAGTTGACAGTGGTGACTTATTTGCAGATCCCACCAGCGCCTGTGCAGCAAGATGGAATACAGTGTCAATCTCAAACTCATTCAATGTGCGCTGCACAACTGCAATATCAACCAGGTCGCCATGGACAACTGTTATCTTTTGCCTCATGTTCCAGATGTCAAGGCAGTTTTCTTTTTTTATATCGCGGACAATAGTAACTACATTTGCGCCCTTCTCAACTAGTGTTTTTGCCACCCATGAGCCAATGAACCCATCAGCGCCAGTGACCAGCACTTTTTTCCCTTTCCAGAAGCTCATTTCCAGACCACCCATTTCCTGTCAGTTTTCCAAAGCTCATTGAATTCGATAACATCCTTCAAGGTATTCATTGATTTCCAAAATCCGCTGTGCTTATAGGATGCAATTTGCCTTTCCCTGGCCAAATCAGTGAATGCCTCTCTTTCCAGGTCATAGCCTTTCTTGATATAGTTGAAAATCTTCCTGTTTATGACATAAAACCCGCCATTGATAAGGTGGTCAAGCACAGGCTTTTCCAGGAAGTCAGTCACCAGTCCATCCTTGTCTGTTGTGATTATGCCAAACTGCGACATCAGCCTCACAGCAGTCAGGGTCACTATCTTGCCATGCTTCTTGTGGTGTTCAATAACCTTGTTGATATTCGCGTCAGTCAGGTCATCCCCGTAGCTCAACAGGAAATCCTCATCATTGCCCATGAGCTTCTTTGCCATCTTGAGCCTTTCTCCCTTATTGCTTTCCTCCCCGGTGTCCAGGAAAGTTATGTTGAATTCTGAATTCCTGAAGTAATCCTCGATTGCCTTTTTCCTGTATCCGAGAAGCAAAATAAACTCATTATGCCCATAATGCTTATAGAGTTTCATGAGGTGCCACAATATTGGCCTGTCGCCTATTTTTATCATGGGCTTGGGCAATTCATCTGTCATTTCGCTTAGCCTTGTTCCCTTTCCCCCGCAGAAAATAACCACTTTCATTGGTCAGTATTATTTGATACTTATTTAAAAAGTCTTCTGTTATCATTGTCGGTTATTCTGTCGACAAACAGGCAGAAATGCCAGCATGGCGGCACAGGTATGCCCATATGGCAAAACACCGCAGCCAAAGCAAATTTTTATATACACTCATGGCTTTTTGCGGCATATGCCAAAAAGCCAATCCACGACAGGCAGGCTGACCTCTCGCATCCTTGTTACAGCAACGACTTTTCCCAGGTGGAAAAATGACACAGAGCCCGCATTCGTCTATGAGCTGTCCAGGCGCCTGGCCGGACAGGGTTATCAGGTTGATGTCCTTGTGCCTCATCATCCGGGCGCAGCAAGATTTGAGAGCATGGGCGGCATGAGGATTCACAGGTTCCAGTACTTTTGGCCTGCATTCATGCAAAAGCTCTGCTATGACGGCGGCATTCTTCCAAATATCAGGCGTTCATTCCTTGCCATGGTTCAGGTTCCATTCTTAGTCCTGGCAGAATGCTGTGCTGTGCGCAGGCTTGCCCGGAAAAACAAGTATGCGCTAATCCACGCGCATTGGGCTGTCCCCCAGGGCTACATTGCAAACCGGGTCAAGCAGGGCCTTGGCACAAAATATGTTGTTACAGTCCATGCCGGCGACGTTTTCCCGCTTCGTAACTCCTTTTTCAGGCATTTTGCCAAGAAGGCAATCCGAAATGCAGATCATTGCACAGCCAACTCAACATACACTGCTGAGAAAATAAGGTCCCTGTTCGGGAAAGGGAATAATAAAGAGAATAATACAGATTCTCCGACAGTTTCCCCTGAGATAATACCCATGGGTGTGGATTTCTCAATGTTCAGCAGGAAAAGCCGGCCAAACATGAAAGCCAGGCTCGGCATTGCAGGCAAAATGATACTGTCAGTCGGCAGGCTGGCAGAAAAAAAAGGCATCAGCTACCTCCTTGAAGCTATGCCCGCTGTTATAAAATCAAATAAGAATGCTAAGCTGGTTATTGTCGGGGACGGCCCTGAGAAAAAAATCCTGCAGGATAAGGCCGAAGGGCTCAGAATTTCCAAATCAGTCATTTTCACAGGCAAAGTAAGGAACGAGCTTCTTCCATCATACTACAGTTCAGCTGATGTATTTGTTTTGCCGTCTATAATTGCAGAGGGCGGCGACACTGAAGGCCTGGGTGTTGTCCTTCTCGAATCCATTGCGGCAGGCACGCCTGTTGTGGCCAGCAACGTCGGCGGAATCCCGGACATTGTCAAAAACGGCAAAACCGGCCTCCTTGTTCCGCAAAAAAAGCCCCAGTTGCTTGCTTTGGCCATAAACAGGATTCTAAAAAACAACTCGCTGGCAAAAAGCCTGGCAAAGAACGGGCTGGTGCATATCAGGCAGGCCTATTCTTGGGAAAAAATTGCTTCAAGATTTGCCAAGGCCTTTAAGCAAGTGTTAACAACAAGCAGGAAACAGGATTGAAAGGTGTCCAAGGTGAAAGTTTCTGAATTCGCGGAGTTCTACAGGCTCATCAGGCAAAGGACAGTCTCTGAAAAGCATTACATCAGGTTCCAGGAGTTCCAGGCAGAAAGGGTAGTGAGGGGAATTGCAGAAACAGTTGGCCTCAAAGGAAAGCTGATGCTTGACCTTGGCTGCGGCCGCGGCGGGTACACCAAGATTTTCCAGAAGCAGGGAGGCATTGTCGTATCGCTTGATATGGAACACCCCCCTGTGCCTAAGCTGTTCAGGGCATTCGTGCAGGGAGATGCAACCCAGCTCCCTTTCAAGGACAACACCTTTGATTTTGTTTACTCTTCAAGCCTAATAGAGCATCTTCCGGTTCCTTCCAAGTTTCTGAAGGAAGTCTGCCGCGTCATAAAAAAGGGTGCTGTTTTTTACCTGAGCTTTCCTCCATTCTACACCCCTGTCGGGGGCCACCAGTTCAAGCCCTACAACATGTTCCTGCCGGAGAGGGCAGCAACCTTCATGGCAAGGAAGTTCAACAACTCACGCTCATACAAATACAACGACGAGCGCGGGAAGCTATACATAATGACCATAAGAAAGGCAAGGAAACTTGCGAAGGCAGCGGGCTTTACTATCCTGAAAACCAAAACTAGGTTTTTGAAAATAAATCCATCAAGGATTCCATTGCTAAATGAGATACTGACTTGGCACGTTGAGTTTTACCTGCAGAAATAGCCATGATGAAATTCATCAGGAAAAGCCTTGCGACAATCTTTTCTTTCTTGTTCCTACTTAACTTTTCTTGCCTTGATTATCTGGTAGTGCGCATGATACGGGTCAATCCATGCAAAGAATCTCCCAATCAATTCCGGGAAAGGGTAATATCCGGCGCCCTTCACAGCTTCTATCTGAAATCCAGCCTGCGTTAATGCTCTCTTCAAAGACCTTGTTGTCATCACCACGACATGTCTTAGCGCACCCTGCTTCTTCTTGTCCATTTTTTTCCCGCTGTTGAAGACTTTTTGCATCCTGTCATCATTCATCTTGCTGATGCAGGCCATGTCGCCGTCTGTATTGTCCTTTATATGGGGTCCTGAAAATGGCTGCATGCCCATAAGCAATGCAAAAACATTATGCCAGCTTGCGAGATTTGGCGTGCCAATAAGGGCATAGCCGTCCCTGTCCAAAACCCTGTAAACCTCTGCAATGAATTGCTCAGTGTTTACCAGGTGCTCAATCACATGGTATGCAATTGCCACATCCACCGACCGGCCGGGAAGCGGGAATCTGTCATTGAGGTTTCCGATATAGACTGTCAGGCCCCTTTTCTTGGCCTGAATTGCCTTGCTTTTCACAAGCTCAATGCCTGCAACATTCTTGGTGCCTATAACGCCGGCATACTTCATGCTGTTTTCGCCATCCCAACAGCCCAGGTCAAGCAGCCTTGCGCCCTTTTTCCTTTCCATCAGGGAATAGAAAATATCAGTGGACCTTCTTGCAGTGCCCTGATAAAGCCATTTAAGATATCGTTTTATCATTTTGACTTTTCCATATCTGCCAGGAATCCAAAAAGTATTATCTGCACGCCCAGGGTTATCAGCAGCAGCGTCAGGATGACTGTTGGCGTCCTCCCGACAAGCCCTATTGCCAGGAACCTGTACACAAGGTATATGCCAAGCGCAATCCCGAACCCGAGAACAATGCCGCCAATCATGCCGAAAAATTTCAATGGCTCATAATCCCTGTAGATCCTGATGATGTTAATCCATGCCCTTACAGCATATCCCAATGGGTTGCTTATGAGCCTGCTTTTCCCGTCCTTCCTCTTGTCAAAGAACACCGGGACCTCTTTAACACGGAACTTCTGCTTGACAGCACGGATAATCTGCTCCTGGGTATAGGTGTGGTTGCTCCTTATGTTCACTTTCTCCGCCACCTTTCTGGTGAATGCGCGGAATCCGGTCTGGCCATCTGTAATCTTTGTCCTGGTTATGCTTGATATTATGCTGGAAAAAGCCATGTTCCCAAGCCTTTTGACAATTGGCATCTGTTCGATGTGCCCTAAAAATCGGCTGCCAAGCACAATGTCATTGCCATCCTCAATCTCCTTTAGAAGCTTCAATATTTCAGTTGCGCGGTATTGCCCGTCTGCATCGATATGCACTATGACATCAGCCTTGTGCTCAAGGCATTTCTCGATCTCAGTCCTGAAGACCTCAGCAAGCCCATAGTTCCTTGGATGGCTGTAAACCACTGCGCCAAATTTCCTGGCCAGCTTTGCCGTGGCATCTGTTGAGCCGTCATCAACAACAAGAATCCCGTAATCATATCTGGTCTTCTGCATGACCTTCTTGACACTTTCTATGACTGTGCCAATGCTCTTTTCCTCATTGTATGCGGGTATGCTTACAAAGACTTTCATGCCGCAGAAAAAGGGCAGGGCATTTAAATAATTTTGCAATGGGCAGGCGCTGTCCAGAGACTTGGTTTTGGCATCAAAGTTGCGAGGCTCTTCAATTATCGCCTAAAGCATTTTTCGCGGTGTTGTCACTCGTTTCACTCGTTCGACACTTGAGCAATTCTTCGAATTGTCAAGTTCCAGATAGAAAAATGCAATTATTGTCATTTGTTCAAAGCCGAGCCGATGCCAAAACTCGAGCCGAAGGCGAGATTCTGGACAGAGCCCAATGGATAAGGCGCTGCAGAAAATGTAAGTCCTGCCGTCAATTGACTGCCTCCCTCCGAACCAATGGGCAAGGCTATCCGGATTTTTTGTATGATGCAGCGCAATAAGGGCAGCAGAAGACAAGTGATGCGCCCTTAATCTTTTCGACATGGCCGAGGCCAAGGACCCGTGCACGGCAATGCACGCACACCCTGACTTTTGTCTCAATCAGGCTGTCAAGGACTCCGCCAAATTTTTCTATCACATCCAATACAAATTTCCTGCCTGCAGGCGTGAGGCGGTATTGTTTCTTTTCCCTCGCTTTTGGCGTTCCATGGACTATGTACCTGTTTTTCTCAAGGCTCTGCAAAAAAGGATAAATCTGGCCGGCGCTTATTTTCCTCCCGAGCTTGTCGCCGATTTCCATTATTATCTCGTAGCCATGCATAGGCCTGCTGTTGAGGAGCAGGATTGTGTAGAATTTCACCATGTTTGTAATTTTGACTGCCATGCATCCTGGTAAAACCGCAACCTTTATATATTTTATCAAATTCCGATATATCCAAATATGATATATTGATTGCAGGCATAAAGATGTATGGCTACAGGAAAAAGAGAAGGGGTTTGAGGAGGGCAGAGAATGGTTCTGCTCCAAGGACTGCCTTGCCAAGCGTAAGGAAAAGGTTGGAGGCGAGGCCATGATGCATAAATCAAGTGGCCATGGTTGCTGCCATTAAAAACAGGCGTTAAAATGGGCATCGAAGATAAGAGCACTACTAACCGGCTTTTTCAGGCATTGGTTTTTGCTGTTTTTTTGCTGGTTATGGTTGTTGCCATTGGCTGTGCCGTGCAGAAGCAACCAGCCATGCAAACTCAGATACCAACCCAGATATATAAGAACACTTACAAGAATATGTCTGTGTATGAATTGCATGGCCAGCTCAGGAACAAGGACTTTGTGCTGATTGATGTGCATATTCCTGAGCAAGTACACCTTAATGGTACAGACTATGTCATACCCTACAATGAAATCATGGACAACCTTGGTAATCTACCGCAGGATAAGAATGCCAAGATTGTTTTGTACTGCAGAAGCGGAAAAATGAGTCAGGAAGCTGCTGAAAAATTGGCGGCAGCGGGCTATACAAACATATATAACGTGCTGGGCGGAATCAATGAATGGGGAAGCATGGGCTATGGGGTTGGATAATGGTGCATGAAAATAATACATCTCAAGGTAAACCAAGCATCACTCCGATAATTTATGGACTTTTAGGATCGATTGTCTTGTCAGCTCTTTATTTTGGGCTGATGACCTGGCTAAGCGGTTTTAAGATTGCATGGGAGCAATTCATGCAGCTGTGGCCGTGGATGAGCATCCTCATCACCGGGTTTGGCATGCAGGTGGGATTATTCACATACCTCCATCAGCAGAAGAAACTTACTGCAGATGAAAAGGCAAGCATGGCAGCTTCAGGAGGGGTGTCAACGACCTCAATGCTTGCGTGCTGCGCGCATCACCTAACCGACATCGCCCCCCTGCTCGGGATTAGCGCCCTGACATTTTTCCTTGCGAAATATCAAGTTACATTCCTTGTATTTGGTATTTTTTCAAACATCTTTGGCATTGTATTCATGCTGAAGAGCATGAGTAGATGCGGGATAAAAACGAAGTCAGGATTCATGAAACTGCTTTTATCAATGAAACATGCATTCTGGCTTAAAGTTGTTGTATTGGCCGGAATCACTGCAACGCTTATAAGCGCAGTGATTGCAGTTAGAGGTGTGTAAAATGGCTGGTAAAAAAAGGAAAAGCGCCGGAAAAGGCAAGGAAGATAGCAACTTTGAGAAAGCTGTGCTCAGTGTGTTGATTGCAGTGCTCATTATTTCTGCCGGCTTCACTTTTTATACTCTTTTTATGCCCGCTAAAAACGATAAGGCAACAAATAAAAATCCAGGGGGCAGCCAGCCAGGGCAGGCAGCCCAGCAAACAGGACTCAATGAGATAGTCACCGGGAGCACAGATGCGGGAGGGGTGGCAATCCAGCTCAGGCCTATTGGCGTTGAGAACGGGAAACTTAGGGTTGATTTTGCAGCAAACACCCATGATGTGACATTGTCCAATTTCTATCTGTCAGATATAACCACTCTTGAGTACAATGGTATTACTTTATTGCCTGAATCTGTGCCTGTAATGTCCGGGCATCATGTGTATGGCCAGCTCATATTCAATCTTGATGCAATGCCAGGGAGTTTTACAATCAAAATAAAGGGAATACCGCTTGTGGATGAGAGGGTCTACCAGTGGAGCACAAAATGAAAAAGAAAATAATGGCCGTCAAGGGCATGCATTGCGCAAGCTGCGCCATCACAATAGAGAGGTCACTGAAGAAGGTCGAAGGAGTGCAAAAGGCGAATGTAAATTATGCCAATGAAAAGGCATATATTGAATTTGACGAGGCAAAAACAGTAGAAAGCAAACTTGTCGATGCAGTTCGGAAAGTTGGCTATGATGTTTATGAGGATGCAAAAGTGTCTTCTGCCAATCCAAGCGGCACCGGTTCAGGAGATGCTGCAAAAAATGAGAAAAAATCAGGGGAGAAGGCATCAGAAGAGACAGCCAGGCTTGATGTGGAAGGCATGATGTCCCAGCACTGCGCGCTGATTGTGGAAAGCAGCGTGAAAAAGCTCGAGGGAATCAAGGATATCAAGACGAATTTTGCAGCCGAAAGGGCCGAGATAAAGTTTGATCCAGGAATTGTTGGCGTGCAGGAGATAATTAAGGCCATTGACAACTCCGGCTACAAGGCAACACTGGCCGATGCTGATGAATCAGGATTGCACGCAGACCATGAAAAAGCCATGAGAGACAAGGAAATCAGCAAATTGAAGGCAAGATTCATTGTGTCTCTTGTCTTTGGGCTTCCTCTACTCTATCTTGCAATGGCAGAAATGACTGGTCTCCCAGTTCCTGGATGGGACATGAAAATGATGGCTTTTGTCCAGCTCGGGTTTGCAACACCCATCATATTTTACTCGGGGATCAGCATTTTCACAAGCGGTGTCAAGGCAATGCTCAACCTGAATCCCAACATGGACAGCACTATTGCCTTGGGCACAGGCACTGCCTACATCTACAGCCTGCTTGTGACTTTTTTCATAGAAGGGCAGCTGTATTATGAAATCGCTGGGGTGCTTATTGTATTCATTCTGCTCGGCAGGCTGCTTGAAGCAAAGGCAAAAGGCAAGACAAGTGAGGCAATAAAGAAATTGATAGGCCTCCAGCCGAGAACAGCGCTGGTCGAGCGGGACGGGAAGGAAATAGAGGTAAAATTCGAGGAGGTTGCAGCAGGGGACATTGTCATAGTGAAGCCAGGCCAGAAAATCCCCGTTGACGGGATGGTCCTGAGCGGCGCTTCCGCAGTTGACGAGTCAATGATCACGGGAGAGAGCATACCTGTTGAAAAAAGTGAAGGGGACAATGTTATTGGAGCAACCATAAACAAAACGGGCACTTTTAAGTTCAGGGCAACAAAAATAGGAAAGGACACTGTCCTTGCCCAGATAATCAAACTGGTCGAGGAGGCGCAGGGAAGCAAGGCGCCAATCCAGGCTCTCGCGGACAAAATTTCATATTATTTTGTTCCGACTGTTGGGGCTATTGCGATAATTGCTTTCCTGCTCTGGTATTTTGCATTTGGCATGGGCTTCCTGTTTTCATTTGGCACATTCGTCACAGTTCTTATCATTGCGTGCCCATGCGCCCTTGGTCTTGCTACCCCTACAGCAGTCATTGCTGCAACTGGAAAAGGAGCTGAGAATGGCATTCTTATCAAGGATGCAGAAAGCCTGCAAAAATTGAGTGATATAGATGCTGTTGTTTTTGACAAGACGGGGACATTGACAAAGGGCCAGCCATCTGTCACTGATATCCTCACTTTTGGGAAATATAATGCAGACCAATTGCTGAACCTTGCAGCAATAGCTGAAAAGAGGAGTGAGCATGCGCTGGGAGATGCGATAGTAAAACATGCTGAAGCAAAGGACGTTGTACCTTATGCACCAGACAGCTTCAAATCCATAACAGGAAAGGGTGTTGAGGCATCATTCAAGGGAAAGAAAATACTTGTTGGAAACCGCAAGCTTCTGATTGAGCATAAAATCCTGTCTGGCAAAGAAGATATGGATGGTGTGACTGAAAGCTTTGAAAAGCTCCAGGATGAAGGCAAGACTGTTGTTTTCGTGGCCGTGAACAGAAAAATTGAGGGGATAATTGCCATTGCGGACACGCTGAAGGAAAGTTCAAAAAAGGCAGTTGAGGAATTGCTTTCAATGGGCAAAGAGGTTGTCATGATAACAGGCGACAACAGGAAGACAGCCGAGGCAATAGCAAAGCAGCTTGGCATCAGCAAATCCCTTGCAGAGGTGCTTCCTGGCGAAAAATCAGAGGAGATTAAGAAAATGCAGGCAAGCGGAAAAAAAGTGGCTTTTGTCGGGGATGGAATAAACGATGCTCCTGCATTGACTCAGGCAGATGTTGGCATTGCTGTAGGGGCAGGAACTGACATTGCCATAGAGGCAGGGAATGTCGTGCTGATGAAAAGCGACATTATGGATGTGGCCAAGGCAATGAAGCTGAGCAGCTACGCAATGAAAAAAATAAAGCAAAATCTTTTCTGGGCATTTTTCTACAACATAGTCGGCATACCTATTGCAGCAGGGGTGCTCTATCCTTTTACAGGATTCCTGCTAAACCCTATTATTGCAGGAGCAGCCATGGCTTTCAGTTCAGTTAGTGTTGTTGGAAATTCATTGTTGATGAAAAAATATAAATTTAAATAAACTTGCAGACATTTATGCACAAAGAATCAATCACGGTCCATCCTGATTTTAAATTAGACTACATTGAAAACAGTCATCATGCCAAAACTTTTTTCCTTAGCTCCTCCTTGTTTGGGGTTCCTATGAATTCAAGCTTTCCATTAATTACGATGCCCGGAGCGGCCATTATTGGATATTTCTGAAGGATGCCTGGATTCCTGGTGACGTCAATAACTTCGTATTTTATGCCAAAATCATCCAGATATTTCTCGACCCTGAGGCAGCTGCTGCAGTTTGGCGTGACAAGTAGCTCAACTTTCATTTTAGCCACCATCGCCTTTACGTTCCTTTTTCCTGAGTTTGTTGAACAATGCAAACATCAATAAAATGACAACGCCGAATAATGCAATGTAAAAAACTATCCTGGCGAAGAGGTTCTGCAAAAGGGCAATAACAAAGTCTGTTGTCTTGGACATCATTATGTTGATGGCCAATTGGCTGGAAGATGGGCTCATTGCAAGCCCGTCTGTTGCAGCATAATAAAAAATCAGGCTTGCCATGATAAAAAATATCAGGCCGGACAGAAAATCAGTTAATGTCAATGCAATCTTTTTCCCAAACAGACTGTAGGAGACCTCTTTTTTGAAAACATTTATTTTTTCAATCATGCCTGTCTTGTCCACGAAGAATGACAGGGCAAACAAGGGAACCACCATCCCAAAAACATAAACAACAGAATAAATCCCTCCCAAAAGAGTTGAGCCCGGAAGCAGGGAAAGCGCCATTGCGCCTGCGAGAACAGGGGCGCAGCAAAGTGTTGCAAAGCCCGAGAAAATTCCCAAAAGGAAGACAGACCATGCGCCTGTGACCTTGAGCTGGTGTTTTGTCCGGAAAGGCAGTGAAAGGTGGAAACCTGACAATATTGAAATGCCGAGCAGGAACATCAGGCCGCCGGCTGCGAGATAAAGCTGGTTGTGGTAAGCCTTAAACAGCTGGCCAAAAAAGCCCATGCCCAGTCCAATAGGCAGAAAAACAGCAAGAAGCCCAAGGAAAAAGACTGAAGTCATGAGCATGACGGTCCTTTTCTGCCTGAAAATCGAGCCAAAATATGCAGGGAGCAGCACGCCAATGCAGCAGGGCGCAAACAATGCCGCTATTCCTGCAATAAAAGCAGTTATCAACGCTGCCAAAATTAGGATTTCCATGTTTTCGTTTTTCCCTTATGCTTTTTTATCATGCCGTGATTGCAGACACTTTCTGTGCCAGGAGATTGTTGTTTATCGCCATGTTCGGGTCATCATAGGCAAATGCAACATTTCCATTTTTGTCTATCACAAAATAGGAATGGCCAGGGTAGCTTCCTTTGTGCATGGATGACTCCATATTCAATACACCATATGCTTTTGACACTGCCCTGTTTGTGTCAAAAAGGATTGTGGCAGAGCCATATTTTGGCTGTGAAGCTATAATCCTGTCCCACTGCGACTTTGAGTCAACGACTACCGACAATGAAACAACCTCTCCATTGTTGAGCCTGCTGTCCTGTGCCAGCGCAATGATCTGGTCCCAGCATGCCGGATAGCACATTGAGCCTTCATTGAAGAAGAGAATGGCTGTCTTTCCCCTGAAATCGCTCAACTTAATGCTTGTGCCATCTCTCTTGGTTAGTGTGAAGTCGGGTGCTTGCTGTCCTACTGCACTCGCAAAAGTCAGTGGAATCAAAGCAGAATTGGAGTTGTCTTCGCTGGCACTATTCCCGGTTAATACGCTTCCGCCATGATGGCCCGGAGGGCAATCTGCCATGCCTCTATCCATATTTGTGCCATCTGTAGCATGATGGCTGGCCATATCATCGTTTGCGCTTAGGCTCTGGCCAGGATGCATTCTTGCCATCATCTGCTCGTAGCTTTCCTGCCCGTTGGTTTGCTGCGCATAAATTTCTTGGGTGGTCCTTCCGTCTATGCCACTGTCTTTTTTCCTTAAATTGCCCGTACTCAAAATAAAAGCTGTTCCGCTCAGAAGCAAGACAATTAAAATTGAGACTATCATTATTTTTTTGTTCATTCTTTGTCACCCTCATCTAATGTTTATGCCCTTCTTTGTCCTTGCCATGCCCCGACATCATGAAAATGTGTGAAAGCCCGCAAAGCGCAAAGAAAACCAGGCTAATCCATCCATTTGTTCCCCAGCCGGTATAATACCCCCCTGCCGCAATGAAGGCAATCGGAAGCAGGCATAACAGCACCATCCAGAACACGTGGCTTTTCCTTAGCCTTTGAAATAAGCGAGAGAGTCCATTGGCTTTTCCATATGAATTCGATGAGATGCCTTCAGAGCCTTCCACCACTTTCATTTTGTGCACCTTGTATTCCGGCCATAAATATCATGCATAGCATAATATTAGTTTAGCATCCTCCGACCATCTGCGCTCCAATTGGACTTCCCGGTGTTGAAAAACCTGAATCCTGGCCTGTGTCCTGCCCTGATGTCTGGCTTACAGAATTCCCGTATGCCGAACTGCCTCCGAAATCGGACAAGGCATCGTTGATTCTCCATAACTGAACAGCCTGGACAACCGACACAAGCATCAATGCCCCAAAAACAGCCAACACAATGTATTTTTGCAATGGATTTTCCATTTTAACAGCCTCCTACCATGCCAGAGCCATCTGCTGCTGCCTGCAAACCTTTTTCAATGCCCCTGTATTTGTTTGAGGCAAGGTTAATGTAATTCAATTCTATGCCTTTTTCAGAAAGCGCCTTTGCCTTCGCCGTCATCGGGCCTGGAAAAAACAGTGTTTTCCATTTGCCCATCTCTTCGAGTATCTGGTCATTTGTGTATTCATTACCATGTTCTGTGATGAGGTACTTTGCAAGGCCCCTCATAGCAAAGCTATGCGCGCAGCTGCATGCTGCCTGGCCATTCTGGAATATTACTGCCTGAGCCCCGCAGCAATATTCACAGCTGATATTCATTCCAATGTCAATATATCTTTCGAGATCATTACCTGAAAGTGTCAGGCTTCTGTCAAGCTCCCCTAGCTTTTTTATTGTGGCGTCTGCCTTTTGCGGATTTTGTGCAGAAACATCATCAAAGCTGACGCCAAGCTCAGCGCCATAAATTGCAGGAATTCCATGTGGCATTATATTATTTGTGTCTGAAATTGAACTACCAATTGAATTAAAAAGCAAGCTTCCCTGTGATTTAGACATCATCATGGAAAGATGGTCTTTATGCTGTATATTAGCCTGCACCAATTGGACCGTGTTTACAAGTGAGAAAATTAAGGTAATGATCATCATGTATGTCATGATTTTGCCAAGTCCAAATCCTGATTTTTTTTGTTTGTTCTCCATTTTATCCATCTTGCATATCATGATTAATGACAGCAGCTGTGGTTACTGTGAGCTGTGCCATTTTTCTCAGCCCCCTTTTTCTGCTCTTCAAATTTTTTAATGCAATCATTGGAGCAAAACCATTTGCCATGCATTTCCATGCCTGTTCCTTTTGTCTCTTTCATACCGCAAATCGGATCTTTTCTTCTCGATAATCCAAACATTTTTTTCACCTCAGCGGATCATGGTTATTTGCATTGCCCGAAAACCACGGCTCAAACCATGACTCTAAGCCGCCTTGCAGATTGCCCGCAAGGCAGCCTTATGGTATCGGGGGTTTTAAGTTAAATGAATATTTGGTGGAGTAATGTTGTTCATCTTCCTTGCCTTCACTTTTTTTATCACCAACAAAATCAAGTAAGAAAACGTCTTATTAATAGCTTATTAAGGACAAATAAGAGGCATCTTCCATAAAGCTTAAAAAGGGCATTTGGTGTTTTTTAAGCATGACAAATTTTATGATTGTGCCGCCCTGGTTTTTGGGGTATAACATAATACTTGAAGCCATATTTGCATTGGTCACGCTCATAGTCAGCAGGTATGCCTTCAAGATTCATAGACTGACTGAGCAAAGACAGCTCAGACTTTTTGGCACTGCGTTTCTGGCCATTTCTATATCTTATTTCATACAATCATTCCTGAATCTTGCAATACTTTCCAACCTCACAGAAAAAATATGCCACATGGTCAAGGCAGAAAATATAAATACGTTAAATTTAATTGGAATCTATACTTATGTCATTTTTTTCTCATTCGGATTGCTTATGTTGTTTTACATGACGCTCAAAATAAAGGATATCAGGATTTTCAGTTTTTTGCTGATTGTGGTGCTTTCCGCCATATTTGTGAGCATAAATGTCCTTTTTATGTTCTATCTCATCTCTTCAATAATCCTGCTCTCTGTCTGCCTGCATTACCTGAAAAATTACCTTGACAAAAAACAGCCAAAGACATTGCTCGTGCTGGTAGCTTTTGTGTTCCTGCTATTTGGCAGGGTGCACTTCATCTTTGCTCTTAATCATGGCACGTACTATGTCATTGGCCACATACTTGAATTTGGCGCTTATGGGCTGATATTAATCAATTTATTGAGGGTTTTAAGTAAAAATGAGCAAAAAACGAGATAGGCTTCAGATTATACATGACATTCTGAAGGCTATCGCCAGTAGGAATGGGAGGATCAAGCCAACCCACATACTTTATAGATCAAACATCTCACACCAGATGCTTGAAGATTACCTGAAAGAGATGATGGCAAAGGGATTTATCACAGAGCACGTGCTTGGGCAGGGGAAGACCTATTCTTTGGCACCGAAGGGATTTGAGTACCTGAACAAATACAAACTGATTATAGAGTTTACAGAGTCCTTCGGATTGAATGAAGATGATGAATAAGGCCGAGATGCTAACTAATCCTATACTCCCTGGGAATATTCAAGATGTGCACCCGACAATTGAATATGCCGCCGCCATCAAATAATTGAATCATTGACATGTCAGAAATCGACTTTGTACACTCTGAGCTTTACCAGGCAGTTCTTGACATAAATTTATAAACAATGGTTAACCACCGATATGGTAGACTTTGTCTCTTAAAGACAACGTCTTAAATAGGATACGGCAAGGTGAATAATCAACTGGGCCCAATCCTTAATGTAAAATTCGAAGATGACCAAAAAAAACTACCAGATAAAGGGCATGCATTGCCACGCCTGCGAGGTCCTCATAGAGAGGAACTTCAAGAAAATCGATGGCGTCGAGATAGTGGAAGCAGACTACACCACTGGCAGAGTAGAGTTGCAATACAACAAGGAGCCATCCCTGAAAAAACTGAACGACTCCATAAAGAAGCATGGGTATTCAATCTCCCCGGCATCCGAGAAGCGGCCGCTATACCAGGATGAAAAGCCAAATTATTTTGAGATTTTCATGTACCTGCTGGTTCTCATAGCTGTTTACGTCATCCTGCAGCCCTTTGGGCTCATCCCCGACCTTTCACTTACTGACAACATGGGCTACGGCTTCATTTTCATGCTTGGAATAGTCGCAGCATTCTCCACCTGCCTTGCCGTTTCCGGCGGCCTGCTGCTCGCCGTTGCTGCAAAATACAATGAAATGCACCCTGGCCTCAGCAGGTGGCAGAGGTTCAAGCCAAACATTTACTTCAATGTCGGGAGGATTCTCTCCTACACGATGTTCGGCTTTATCATTGGCGGCTTTGGCGCCGCCCTTACATTGTCGCCGCGCGGAAGCGGGATACTGACAATTATTGTGAGTATAGTCATGCTCTTGCTTGGTTTCCAGCTTCTCAACCTGTTTCCTGGCCTGAGGAAATTTCAGCCCAAGATGCCAAAATTCCTTGGCCACAGGGTGCATGATCTTACATCAATGGAAAGCAATACTGCGCCTTTCCTGCTCGGCGCTGGGACTTTTTTCCTTCCCTGCGGATTTACAATGGCGCTTCAGCTTTATGTGCTGACCAAGGGAAGCGCATATGTCGGGGCAATGACAATGCTCGTGTTTTCCCTGGGAACCATGCCCACGTTGGCATCATTGGGCGCAATCACCAGCTATGTCAAGGGCGAATTTCAGAAAGGCTTTCTCAAGCTGGCAGGGGTCGCGGTGATTCTCATGGCACTTTTCAACATTGTCGGCGGCATTTCGCTTGTTGGCCTGGAAGCTGGCATTTTTTCCCCTGCGGGAAATTTCCTGTCCACACCCGGAAGCTGGAAGGCGGCCGAGCTTGGCAAGGTTGCACTTGGCTCGCAGGGCGGCAATGCCCAGCTGCAATTAGCGCCATTGGTGGACGGCAAGCAAGTTGCCAGGATGAAAGTCGATGGGCTGGAATACGAGCCGGCCAATTTCAGGGTCAGGCAGGGAGTTCCGGTTGAATGGCAGATTGATGCCTCTGATGCATCCGGCTGTGCGCATGTTTTGATCATGCCCAAAATGAAGATTTCCACCTATTTATCCGGCGACAAGATGAACATCATAACCTTTACCCCTGCAGAAGCTGGCAATTATCCATTCAGCTGCAGCATGGGGATGACCACCAGGGGCGCATCATTCGAGGTTGTTTCGAACACACAAGAGCTCAAAGCGGCTTCATGAGCGGGGGAAAATAAAATGAAAAAAACCCACCTTAAGATCAAGGGCACACACTGCATTGCGTGCAAGACACTTATAGAGGAAGTGTGCTCAGAAATGAGCGGGATAAAATCATGCAAAGTGGATTTCAGGACAGGAGAGGCAATTATTGAGCATGACGAGAAAATGGATTTGGCAGGCCTGAAAAAGGAAATTGAGTCTCTTGGCGAATACAAAGTTATGTGAGCCCGGGCAAGAAGTAACTCTGAATGGTTCATCTCACCATGTGGAAACCTTTTTAAACATGTTTCTGGTTTAATTCTGCATGGGGGACGCAAGCTATTTGGCCATATTCCTGTTCTTTTTGTATACTTGGGGAATCGGCTTTGCCGTGTCGTCAATAGGAAAAAAAATTGAGAATTTCTGGGAAAGGAACATCATGCGCATTGGCTTTGGCCTGGCAGCATTGCCTTTGATAACAATAATCCTGAGCCTTTTGCATATTCCTGTGGATTGGAGGCTCATCCTATTTTTGAGCTTGGCCTGTCCGGCCTATCAGCTTTTCGCACATTTTAGCGGCAAGAATAAAATGCAGGCTGGGTGGCCATCTAAACTCAAGCTTACAAAGTCCGGCTTGTTTGTAATCCTTGTCCTCTTGATGTTCATATTTACGTTGTTTATGTATGTCAAAGGCGCGCACGTCTATCCATATTTCGAGGATGATGACCCATGGAGCCATGCTGTTGGGGTAGCCTATGTGGCTGAAGAAAAAACTGTTTTCAATCCTGACAGGGGCACGAGCTACCTTGACCCGTACCCTCCTGGCTATGATGCAATCCTTGGAATCCTCAAGCAGACATCGCACCACATGATGTGGACTGTCAAATTTTTTAACGCGCTTATGATTTCCCTGGGCATTTTTTTCATTTACTATTTCGCCAAGAAACTAATCTCAAATTCAACGCTTGCCCTTTTTGCAACAGTCATCTACACATTTCTTCCCAGCACACTTAGCCATTTCATCTGGGCGCACTCATTGGTTCCTGGCTTTTTTATGGTTATTTTCTATGCAGCCGAGCATATAAAAGATGACCCAAAATACATTTACATAACCTCGCTTGTTATGTCAGGCGTTTTCTTCAGCTCATTTGACCAGTCGATAAAGCTGGCCCTGTTTTTCATACCCTACCTGCTCTTGACGTATTTCATGGACAGGAAAGCCGCAGTAAGGCTGTTCTATTCAGGCGCTATTGGCCTCGGGCTGATGATGTTGTGGATATTTCCTCTATTGCTCCGCTATGGCTCGCCCTCTGGGCTGTTTGCATCGCTCTTTGGCCCCAACGCTGCAATTTCAGCTAGGGGAATTGCAGGCAGCGCAGACAGGAGCTATAGCTTCGACGACATTGTCAATGCCAAAATGACAAATATGATTAACAGCCCAATAGGGATTGGACTTGTCATTTCTGCATTGGTGATAGCAGGGCTCACATTCTGCCTTTTTCATTTGCTTGCCGGAAAGGCTAAACCCGGATCAAAGGACAAGAATCTTCTCCATTCCATAATCCTGTCCTGGCTTTTAATGGCATTTTTTGGCTTGTATGGCATTCCCATGCGACTAATCCCGTTCAGGTGGTGGATGCTCCTGGCAATTCCAGTTTCAATTTTGGCAGCCTACGGCCTGCTTTTTGTCCTGGAGCTGCTCAACAACATCAGCAAAAGCAAGGCATTCAGCTACTTGGTGGTAATAGCCATTATTGTAGGGGTATGGTTCACATCAGGCATACAAAAATACACCGTCAATACAGCAGTATGGCCCCCTGGAGCGTTCTGGAGCTCCAATGAGGAAATCCAGGGATATCTTTGGGTTGATGCAAACGTACCTGACGGGGCCAGGGTTTTCCCGTTGGAGAATCGGGGCATTATAGTTGCATTTGATAAGTACACTTGCGCATGGTGCCCGGATGAGAATGCTATCCGTAGGGGGATTGTCAATACATCAGTGGATGATATTTATAAACTTTTAAAGGAACGCAATTATGAATATGCACTGTTCGAAGGCCAGATTGCCAAGAAATATGGGGGAGAGGCAGCGCAGGCAAAATTAGCAGAGTTTGCAGATTCGGGCCTGTTTGAGCCCATATTCCAGAATCCTGGGCTAATTGTCTTTCGGATAAAATAGGAATGGACCAGCCTGGCAGCCAGGGGTAACTGACAATGACGAATTATGCCAAAAAAGCTTTCCGCAACATTGCTATTGTTTATACTTTCTCGTTATTTGCAGCTGCGCTTGGATATCTTGTGAGAATATATTTTGCCAGAAATCTTGCCACAGACGAATTCGGGCTTTTCTATGCTATTGTTGCATTCCTTGGCCTTTTCAGCATGTTCAAGAGCATGGGGTTTGACAGGGCCCTGATATATTTCATCCCAAAGTTTATCGCAGAGTCATCCTACCAGAAGATTAAGGATTCAGTTATTTACTCAGGAACCGTGCTACTTGTGACAAATGGCGTTTTTCTCACGCTTATTTTCGCTTTCAGGAATTTTCTCGCAGAGCATTTCTTCAACAACAGCCAGGCGACATATGTACTGATGATACTGGCTGTTAGTTTTTTCATAGACCATTTTGTAGTTCTTGTGAAATACACAGCGCAGGGCCTGCAGAGAATGGGCATTTTTTCAGGAATTGACCTTGTGAGAATGATCCTGATTGCCATAGCAAGCTTTGTGGCCCTGAGCCTGGGCCATGGCCTACTGGGAATTTCCATTGCATATGTGGCCGCACACCTAATACTATTTGCAATATTCTATCCAATAATTTTCAGGAAAAAGCTCAACCTGCTGGCTGAAAATCAATTTTCCTGGAACAAGGCATTGCTGAATGAACTTTTTTCATTTGGCAAGCACATGATTCTCCTCTATCTTGGAGGCATCCTCATTGGCTATTCTGATACTCTGATGCTTACCTATTTCAGATCTTTGGAAGAAGTCGGGGTCTATAGCGCGGTGTATCCCTTTATGATAATGCTGTGGTATTTTCCGTCCTCAATAGCAAATGTTTTTTTGCCCATTACGTCCGAGCTTTGGAACAAGAAACTGATAGGGCCTTTACAAAAAGGCATGAAACTTTTGTATCGGTACACATTGATAATAATACTCCCTGCAAGTTCCTTGCTGTTTGTCTTTGCAAAAGATATTCTGCTCATTTTTTATGGTGCCGATTATGTTGTGGGCAGCCCGGCCCTGAAGATTCTTGCAATAGCCATCATTTTTTACAGTGTACACCTGATTAACAGCAGTGTTTTTACAGGCATTGGCAGTCCTCAGACTCATACCCGAATTGTCATTGCGGGCGGGCTTCTCAATATAGTTCTGAATTACTTTTTAATCCCTGTTTATGGCATTGTTGGGGCTGCAATCGGCACAGCTGTCGCTTATTTTGTCATGAATTCTGTCGGCATAATTCTATTGAAGAAAAGAAACCTTATGACTCCGCCTTATTGGGAATGGTTCAAAACATTACTATTGACGTTGTTGTTTCTTGGAGTAACTTCTTACCTTAACTGGAATATTACCCTTGGGCTGTTCATTAAAATCCCCTTGATTTTAGTGGTCTCAGGATCTGCATATGTCCTCTTTTTGTTCCTGTTGAAATTGGTCTCAGTGAATGAGGTAAAAGATCTCATAAGCAGAATAACCAGCAGGGGCAAAAGCGACAAGAACTAAACAATGTGTACTGCCAAACAGCCACACTTTCTGAACCAACAGAGCCTGTCAAACAAAACAAATATTTATTCAACAACTATTTATTCAGAATCCTTTTTTACTTTTTTTCAATCGTGGGCAAGTATCCCACTATCTCTTCGTAAAGTGGATATAGCTCTTTGTAAACTTCCACCACTGTTTTGCCGGTTCTTTCTTTGAACAACTCTTTGATTACATCCCCTTTGTCAACCTTATCAGTCATTTTGTGCATTGCCACGGAAATCTTTCTCTCATTGTCGCGCAGAAGTCGTTCAATAGGATTTGCCCCTGGGTATTTCCATAAACAAGGATGAATATTCACGCATTTGAAATTATCCAATATATTCTTCCTGATTATTTTCTTGCCATGGCAGCACAGGAAGATTTCTCCGCCCGTTTTTTTAAGTTCTTCATGAAAATTTGAGTTGTCTAGTGATGCAAGACCAAATATTGGCAAATCTAGGCTTTTTGCAGCAATCTCAATAGTTTCGTCCTGAGGAATAACAGCCACAATCTCATATCCCCTGGCCAGGCAACTCATCAATGCCGTCCATCCAGCTTGCCTCCCTCCGTAAAATATGATTTTCATATAACAATCCCTTCTCTATGAATTGTTCTAAATATTTTAAATAACCTTCTCTTTTATGTTGTGAAACCCCACCCTTTAGGTTGATTTATTTGGGAGTGGGTCATTTGTACTGCCTCGCTTTATTACACTATTAGCTTTTATTAATGTATTGTCATCTATATGTACACCATGTTTTATAAAAGCCTTGCTTCCGATAAGACAATTATTCCCTATGTAGATGTTACCACAAACATAGGATTTATATTTAGGATGATAATTTTTTGTATACATGTAAACATAGTGGCTTATCCTAACGTTTTCACCAATCCGTATGACAAAGCCCTGTGTAGAATGTAAGATACATTCCTCACCCAGATAAGTGTTTTTGCCTATAATAATTTTTCCTTCACCTAATAGTTTTATGTTGTCACCATTGAATCTTACACTTGGGTCTATTTCATATTTTTCCATATATTCCTCATACTTTGATTTATAATAATGCATTTTCAATAGTCCATATATTTTGGCAAATAAGTTCATTGTTAATCACCTTTTTCCTGCTAGAATTTTTCCTTAACACACATTTTTGTGATAGGCTGATTTGACAAAATTTTTATGGATGCTGTTTTTCCGATCAATGCCTCAAAATATTTGGGTTGAAGTCCCTTTTTCATCTTGCCTTTCCTTAACACAATCAGGTTTTCCATGCTGAATTTCTTTCCCTTGCTTATATTTTTCTTGGCAAACACATACTCTCTGGCAAAATCATATAACTCTTTTTCCTCTTTCAAAATAACCTTCCTGTCATCTCCCAATGTTTTTTCCAAGTCCCTGATTCCCTTTACCATCTGTTTGAGCTCATGGGGGAGAATAGCAAACCCATGATCCGGGCCCGGCAGCGAGTTATCTGTTGTATAGTGTTTTTCAACAAGGTTGGCTCCGAGAGCAACCGCTCCAAGAGGGGGGATTAAATGATCTCTAGCATGGTCGGAGAGTCCGACCGGCAATCCAAATATTTTTTTTAAAGTGGGTATCACTTTCAAGTTTATGGTTTCAATAGGCGCCGGGTATTTGGCAGTGCATTGCATGAGGCATATCTGAACATCCCTTTTGTTCCTGATGACATGCAGAGCCCTTTTTATCTCGCCAATTGTGGAGGCTCCTGTAGATAATATTATTGGCTTGCCTTTGCTTGCAATATATCTCAGCAAAGGCTCATGTGTTATGCTGTAAGAAGCAATTTTATAAGAACTTATCCCCCTTCTCTCCAGCTCATCCACTGCCTCTTCATCAAACGGGCTGCACATGAAAATTATGCCTTTTGCAATGCAATATTTTTTTAATTTTGGCAGCCATTCATAAGGCAATTCCATCTCCCGTATTATGTCATATATCGATTTCTTCTTTCCGATATAATCTGCGGTGCCAGCTTTCTTGACATATAACTTATTTGCCCTGTACAATTGAAATTTGACAGCATCTGCTTTTGCCTCAACGGCAATATCAATCAATCTCAAGGCCTGTTTGAAATTCACTTTTGGATCTCTGGAAATTCTAAAGTTCGCCCCGGCTTCAGCTATTACAAAGCAAGGTTGCCCATCGCCTATTTGCCTATTTTCTATTTTTACCAATTTGTTTTTCGGCATTTTTCCAATCCCTCCATGTATCAATATCAATCAATGCTCCTGGTTCCATTATTATAAATTGCACATTTTTATCATCTACTAATTTATTTTTATTCATGATGACATTGTATTTTGAGAAATAAATAGCTCCATTCTCCTTATACAATGGCTTGTAAAGCTGCCTATTGACCCTTTTCTTTGGATAAAATGGAATATACTCCCTGGATTTTTTATCATGTACCCAGTATCTGCCATAATCTTCCTCAACACTTACAACGCTGTTGCAATTATCTTTTTTCAGCAATTTTATTGCCTCAATTACTGCATCTCTGCGCAATAACGGATTTGTAGGGTAGAGCAGCAATATGATGTCTGTTTTGTAGCCTTCTTTTTTCTCCAGATGCTTAACAGCGTGCTGAAGCACCGGGAGCGTAGGTGTACTATCCTTAGCTAATTGCTTGGGCCTTATAAATGGAGTTTCAGCGCCATATATGTTTGCAATTTTTGCTATCTCTTCGGAATCTGTGGATACAATAACCCTATCGATGGCTGAAATAGATTTTGCCAATTCTATGGGATAGGCTATTAGGGGCTTGTTAGAAAGCATCTTGATATTTTTTTTGGGTATGCTCTTGCTGCCTCCTCTTGCAGGTATAATGGCCACAACGCCCGCTTTCCTGCTTTTTGTGCTTTTTTTATTTCTTTTCAAAGAAATCACCTATTACCTTAATAACGCTGTTTTGCTCGTCGTCTGTCAATCCAGGATACATGGGAATTGAGATTATTCTTTCGTAAAAAGATTCCGCATTCTTGCAAAGCCCTCTCTTGTACCCCCTCTTCTCATAGCATCCGTGCCAATATACAGGTATGTAGTGCACCTGGCAGTGTATGCCATTCTTCTTCAGGTGGTTAAACAAGCTTAATCTAGTTTCTTTGTCCTTAACTTTGATCACAAAGAGATGGTAAGAATTGAGCTGTCCGGGATTTTCCGTGATTAATTCTATATTTTTGTTGCCTTTAAATGCCGCCTGGTATTTTGCAGCGATTTCTCGCCGCCTTTTAATAAACCCGTCAACCTTTATCAGCTGGCTCATTCCAAGCGCGCACTGGAAATCTGTAATCCTGTAATTATACCCAAATTCAGGAATCTCATAAAACCACGGGCCTTCATTTTTGCTAATCATTTTTTCTGGGTTTTTTATCATTCCATGGTTCCTGAGGCGCAAAAGCCTATCGTACAGCTCTTTTGAATTTGTAGTTATCATGCCGCCTTCGCCAGTAGTTATAAGTTTGACAGGGTGAAAGCTGAAAACAGCCATATCAGAATACTTACAGTCCCCTATCCTTGAATCTAAGTATCTGGCTCCAAGTGCGTGACAGGCATCTTCAATGATGATGAGTTTGTGCTTGTTTGCAATTTTCTTGATATCGGACATGTTGCATGGCAAGCCCATATAATGAACAGGAATAATTGCCTTTGTCTTTTCTGTGATTTTCATCCCCAATTTGGCTGGGTCAATGAGCCCCTGCCCATCAATGTCGCAGAAAACTGGTTTCCCCCCGCAGAAAAGCGCGCAGCCGGCTGACGCTGTAAAAGTCATTGGCGAAGTAATCAGCTCTGTCCCTTCCTTGATGCCCGCTACAAGAGCTGCGAGATGCAGCCCGCTTGTGCCGGTGCTCACGGCAACAGCATATTTTGCTCCAACATAATCAGAGAACTTTTTTTCAAATTCTGCAACTTTGGGCCCGTCCGTAATTATGTTTGATTTTAGCACTTCCACTACCTCTTTAATGTCCTCTTCAGATATACTCTGCCTTGCATACGGTATGCTCATTATAACCCCCTTAACCGCTATCTCTCGCCAGGTAAGCCCCTCTCTAATATTCAACAGGCATGGTCTATAGACAATTGTAATAATCAGCGAGCAGAACTTTAAGCCTATCCTTGCCCATGATTTGTTGTTGAGATGAATAGCCCTTGAACTTATCAGCATTTAACTTCTTTCCTGTTTTCAGATAGCCTGGCATGCTGGCTTCTGCGCTGTATTTTGCTATTTCTGAGGTCAGGATGAAATAATTGTCAAACTCATATGTCCTCCTCACTTCTGAATCATTAAGCATGTACTCGTGTATCTTCTCTCCCGGCCTCACTCCAATTATTTTCACATCACTATTGCTTTTTTGCCTTTCTTGGAGAATTTCAATCAGGTCAACAATCTTGAATGCAGGAAGCTTGGGTATGAAGACCTCTCCTCCAACGCAGTTTTTAATCGCCGTCAGGATTAGTTCCACAGCCTGGTCCGGCGTAATAAAGAATCTTGTCATCTCGGGATGGGTAAGCGGAATAGTTTTCTTGTTTTTGATTTTCTCTTCGAAAAATGGTATAACTGAGCCTGTGCTCTCGACAACATTGCCGTACCTAACACAAGTTAAAGCTGTTTTGGCGCTTCCTTTATTATAATTGCTCTCAATGAAAATCCTCTCACTGACAAATTTGCATGCACCATAGGTGTTTATTGGTGAACATGCTTTGTCCGTAGATACAAATACTGCCTTCTCAACTTCATTGTTCAGGCATGCCTTGACAAAATTCATGGCGCCCAGGATATTTGTTTTTATTGACTCTTCAACATTATATTCCAGCAGGTCAAGCCTTTTTAGGGCAGCAGCATGAATGGCAATATCAACACCATGCATGGCCTTGTTAATCCTTTCCAGGTCTCTGACATCCCCCAGCAGGTGCCTAATCTTTTCTGCTCCTGGGTAGTTGGCGAACTCCTCTTGCATCAGATGGTGTTTCACTTCATCCCTGCTGAAAATCCTTATGCTGTGCGGATTGAATTTCAAGATAGCCTTGGTCAATGATTTTCCCAAAAATCCGGTTCCACCAGTAATCAGAACAACTTTATTCTCAAAAAACCGCTTATAATCAGAGCTCATTATGCACTCGATTCATTGAGGGTCGTTTTTAAAGCTTTCGCTTAGTCTTGCGATTGCAAGACTTTTTCATGGGAGCCGATTGGAGCAATAGATTTATTAACGTCTCCTCCCTCTCCATTGGATACGCACTGCCAGTTGCTGCAGGTATAAATGGTGTAAAAAATGAAGTTGGGAGTTAAGATCTGGTCTGACAATTTCGATTCATTTCAGGCCATACAAAAACTCAATTCTGGGAAATTAGTGGATTATGCAGAGATTTATGTAATTCCCGGGACTTTTGATGCAAATAAACTTCAAGCCATCAGAAATGTCCCAGTTATTTTTCACGCTCCACACACCTCTCACGGATTCAACATAGTGGGCCGGGATAAGTCATTCTCAAATGCTGTCCAAACCATTAAGCAGTTTGCTGATTATTTTGGGGAAAAAAGGGTCATTGTCCACCCCGGGGTTAGTTTTGACATTGTCTCCACTCCGGAACAGAATATTTCAGGATACAAAATATTGGAAGATGCAGGCATAAAACTGATTATAGAGAACATGCCGAGAATTGGCATCGACGGCAAATCCATTTTGTTTGGATCAACGCCTTCAGAATTAAAATTGCTGCTCAGCGCCGTCAAGTCCGATCTCTGCGTTGACATTGGTCATGCAATCTGCGCTGCCAATTATTACAAAAAAGACCCCCTCAGCTTCATTGATGAATTTCTTGGACTGAATCCATTTATGTTCCACTTCTGCGACGGGGATTATGCTTCTGTGACAGATGTTCACAAATCTTTGGGGGAGGGGAACTTCCCTTTGACAAAAATTCTTACAAAGCTAACCTCAAGAAAGGATAAAAAGGAACTTATAATCTCTTTGGAAACTCCTAAAAAAGGGGATCTTAGGGGGCTTTCCGAAGATTTAAAAAATATTGCAAGGCTTAGGGGCATACTGGACCCCGCAAAATTAAAATAGTTCCATGGGAATGATGCGATATGCCAGAAGCAAAGAAAATACCTGTGTGCATTCTCGTCCATGATATGGCCGGGCTCGACACTCTCAATAGGATGGTTCAGGATGGCAAAATAAAAATCCAATCATCCAAAATAATCTTTTGGGATGCAAGCTTACTGAACAGTTTCAACAATCTTGGATTCAATCCCGGCATCAAGGTCGAACATATTGAAAAATATGTCAAAAAAACTGATTTTGCAGCAATGCGGCATAAAATAATTGACTTAATCAAGATCTTTCCACACAAGAAAATACTGCAGGATAAGTCATTCATCGAGCTCACTGAATTCAACGGATATTCGATGTGGTGGTTCATTCGGCAGGGCTTCTATGCGCACATGGTAGTTTCTCTCAAGGAATTTTCCGTGTTGGAGACAGTTGTTCGCAATCTGAAAATGAAGAAGATGCTCTTGCTTACAGGGAGCGTGACTTTTCTGGGGTTGGCATCCAATGTTGCTAAAAAATACAATATTCAACTGGATGGCAAGCTGAGTGAGGACGCAAACCATGCAGCAGGAAAAAGCGCAGGCATGTTTGGCAATATTGGGCCAGGCATATCAAATGCCTCGGCCCGGCTTATCAGGATAATCCAGGGTTTTATAAGATTCAATTTCATAAAGAGGGAAACTGGAAAAAAGAATTTTTTGGTGTTCACTCAGGCCCATGTGTGGACTAACCTGGGTGCAGGGCTTCGGGGGGATATCAATTCATATACTATTCTAAGAAAAATTATGTCTAATAAAAATTATAGGGCTGTTGTCCTTGACTACGCTACTAATACTGGTTCGGCCTGGCAGGCAATCAGGGAAAAGAAGTATCCTTTTTTGCCAGTTGAGTATTTTATCTTCTCCAGTTATTTCGACCGAAGAATCCAGTCGAAAATTTCTGCCTATCAGGATAAATTGAGGCAGGTATGGCCTGGGCTGGAGAACAGCCAGCCATTGCGTAAATCACTGAAATATGGTTATCTTGATCTTTTTTCAATTTTAAAACCGCAGATAAGCAAATATTTTACTTCCAATTTTGACTCCCTGTCCAGTGCAGCTAGGAATCTCGCAATAATGGATAAGATAATAAGCGAAAACAAGATTGACTGCACGATTTGCTCTGATGAAAATGGCACCTCCAGGTCAATTGTATTTGCCTCACATATGAATGGCGTTCCTTCAATAGGGATTCAGCATGGCATTATCCATAAGTTTCACATCTCCTATAACTATGGCAATTCCGATGTCCATTCTACGAAATCCAATGGCAATGCCATAAAAAAAAGAAATAATTGCATATTGCCAACGAAGACAGCAGTCTACGGAAGGCATTTCAGGGATCTGCTTTTGAAGCTGGGAAATTATTCCCCTGATATGGTTGAAGTTACTGGCCAGCCTCGCACTGATCTGATATTTGAAAATAAAAGGAATTACTCCAGGCCAAAACTATTCAAACAGCTTGGGTTGGACCAAAATAGAAAATTGGTGGTGTATGCCGCTCAGCCTCATAAGGATGAAACCGAGTCAATAGTCGCATTGACTGAATTGGTGCAATGCATCAGGAAAATGAAGGATGTACAGATGCTGATAAAGCTCCATCCCAATGACAACTGGAATTTCTATGAAAAAATATTGGCAGATTTGGACTATACTTGCGCAATCATCCGGGAAATTGACCTTTATGAGCTTTTCAGCGCTGCTGATTTGCTTATTTCAATAAATTCAACGGTGATGCTTGAGTCCCTCCTAATGGATGTTCCAGTAATCCAGTTAAACCTGAGGGAGCAATTTGATTTCTTGTCAGAACTGAAGGGCAAAGCTTTTAAACAGGTGACCGATAAATCAACTCTGCATAGCAGCATACGGGAATACCTGTTTGACAAGAATTCCATGCAGAAACTTTCCAAAATGAGGAGGGAATATCTATCGCGATATTTCTTGCCCGTAGATGGTAAAGCTTCATCTCGTTTTATGAATATTGTCAACGGAGTGATAAAATGAAAACTGAACAAATTGAGAACTGGGGCGGGTCCTTTGGGAAGGAATACACCGACCGCAATAAATTTCTGAACCAATCTATGGATGAATTTTATCTTAAGGAATTCGGCACCACCAGAAAAGAAATGAACGCAGAGTTTCTTGGCAATTTGGATAAGTCCGCGAGAATCTTGGAAATTGGCTGCAATTCTGGAAATCAGCTGATTGAGCTGCAGAAGGCAGGTTTCTCAAATCTTACAGGAGTTGATGTAAATGAATATGCGATTGACGTGGCAGCCAAGGCGCTTCCGAAGGCCAAAATACTAAAGGCCAATATATTTGAATTGCCATTTGAGGACAATTCGTTTGACCTGGTTTTTACCTCAGGTGTTTTAATCCACATCAGCCCAAAAGACATAGGTGCTGCGATGAAGGAAATCCATAGGGTGGCTGGCAGATATATCTGGGGGTTTGAATACTTTAACGAAGAATATTTTGAAATTAATTACCGTGGCATCAGCGATTTGCTTTGGAAGGCTGACTTTGTCAAGGAATACCTAAAAAATGTAGCGGATTTGAAGGTTGTTAAGCGTAGGAAATTTAAATTTCTATACAACGATAACGTAAACGAGATGTTTTTGCTGGAGAAGCCAGGGAAATCCTGAGTGACTCTGTCACTGCGAAAGACAATTGTCAGACTGTGGAAATATCAATCACACAACAATATTAATAACGTTTTCCAATCCCCGGAGGTTTCAAATGCAATATCACATCTCGGCAATCCTGCCAACTTACAACGAGAAGGAAAATATCGGCAAGCTGATCAGCCAGATCAAGAAATATGCCGGCGTGCATCTTTATGAAATTATTGTTGTGGATGACAACAGCCCTGACAGGACTTGGGAGATTGTCACCTCACTGGCAAAAAAAGACAGGCGCATCCGCCTCATAAGGAGAATCAGGGTGCGCGGCCTGCCATCGGCAATCTGGGCAGGGATAAAAGCAGCCCGCGGAAATGTTGTCATGTGGATGGATTGCGACTTGTCGCACCCTCCTTCAATCATACCTGAAATGATAAGGAATCTTGGCAACTATGATGTCATCAGCGCATCCCGTTATGTCAAGGGGGGCAAGGACAGCCGAAACCTCGGGAGGGTTGTTGCCAGCAGGATGGTGGACATTGCAGCTTCAGTAATTCTCAGCCTCGATGTCAAGGACATCACCTCAGGTTTTTACATGGCTAAAAAAAAGGTTTTCAGCAAGGTAACACTAAAGCAGGATGGCTATGCCGAATACTGCATTCGATTCTCCCATGACGCAATCAGGCAGGGCTATAAATGGAAGGAAGTCCCTTACACTTTCACGGACAGGCAGGCAGGAAAATCAAAATCTTTCGGAAACATTTTGAATTTTGTAAAGAACGGCCAGCTTTGCCTTAATGAGATCATCAGGCTGAAATTTTCAAAATAAGCTCCTTAAGAATCAATTGTTAAATCAGTTATTTTAATTATTGCCCAATCATAATTACTATTCGACTGCTTTCTTTATTGTCTTGCAAATGTATTCTATCTGCTCATCAGTCAGGTTGGTGGAAGACGGCAGGTACAGCCCTTTCCTTTCAAGTTCCTCAGTGACTGGGAATTTCCCATCTTTCACCAGGAAAGGCGGCTGCTTGTGCATGCCCACAAAAAAATACCTTGTGTCTATCCCGTGCTCGAACAAGTACTTCTTGACTTCATCCCTTGTCCTCTTTGATCCGTCTTCAATTAGGATGCCATACATCCAGTAGACATTCTTAACATCCTTGTCCTCATATGGCCTTGTGACATTCCTAACGCCTTCCAGTCCCTCATTATACCTGCGTGCCATGTCCCTTTTCTGTTCGATTATCTTTTCCACCCTTTCAGCCTGGGCAAGCCCAATTGCTGCCTGCACATTTGTCATGGGATACTTGAACCCAATCTCTTCGTGGAAATACCGTCTCTCCTTGTCAAAGCAGAAATCCTTGAGCCACATGCTCCTTTCAGCAAGCTTGTCGTCATTTGTAACAACCATGCCTCCTTCGCCTGTTGTCACAATCTTGTTTGAGTAGAAGCTGAATGCGCTTATGTCACCGAAAGTTCCCGCTTTTTTTCCCTTGTACAGGGCGCCATGCGCCTCTGCAGCATCCTCGATCAGGTAAAGGCCGTGCTTGTCCGCGATTTCCTTTATCTCATCCATATAGCAGGGGTGGCCGTAAATATGGATGGCCATTATTGCCTTTGTGCGCCTGGTGATTTTGCTTTCAATCTGGCCGGCATCCATTGTCCAGGATTTTGGCTCAGCGTCGACAAAAACAGGCCTTGCGCCAGTATAATCAACAGCCAGCGCCGGGGCGATCATTGTAAAGCTCGGCATTATCACTTCATCGCCCTTGCCGATTTTCAGGGCAGCCACTGCAACATGAAGCGCAGCAGTCCCGCTTGTGACAGCAATGCCATGCTTTAAGCCGCAGAATGCTGCGAATTTTTCCTCGAATCTTTTGACATAGCTCCCGGTGGATGAGATCCAGCCTGTGTCCAGGCAGTCCATTACATATTTTTTCTCATTCCCGTCCAGCACAGGCTCATGCACTGGTATGATTCTTTTCATGTCAATCACGCAATTTTCACCCTGAACGTGTCATATTCATAGCCATTGTTTATCCGTGGCACATCTGTCAGTATGAGCATCTTGGATTTTTTTACGGTTTCTATTGTATGTATCGTGTAAGGTGGAAGCTTTATTATTTCTCCCTCATTAAGCTGCACAACCTTGACCTTTGCCTTTCCATCCTTCGCGTCCCTCAGGTAAATCCTGATTTTCCCGGAAATGACATATGTCCACTGGGTTGCCTTTTTGTGGTAATGGTTTCCCCTGCTGGAGCCTGGCCTGGAATCTATTATCCCAACATGCCTTATTGTCTCATCAAGAATGTCAAAAATTGCGCCCCTTCTGTCCCTGAACGCCGGCTTAATGCCCTTCAGGCTGTCCATCACTTTTTTCATGCTTTGCTTTGCCATTTTTCCTTTCCACCTTTTTTGTTTGTAACCAATCAGACGACTTTCGGCGCCGGTATCGGGATGATGAATTTCCCGCCGTTTTTCCTGAATTCTTCCATGTTTTTTATTATTTCCGGAGCAAAATTCCATGCCAATAGCAGGGCATAGCCTGGCCTGTCCCTTATTATGCTTGCATCATCCTTTACTTCAATGTGCGTTCCAGGCGTGTACAATCCAATCTTCGTCTCAGCCTTTTCTGTAACATAATCAAGGTAGTCAGTCCCAATCTTGCAGTAGTTCAGCAGTGTGTTGCCTTTTGCAGGCGCGCTCAGGCCAACAATCCTTTTGCCTTGTTTCTTTATGCTTCTCAAAAGGTCAATCAGGTCCTCCTTCTGCTTTTGCACATCCCTGCTGAATTTTTCCAGGCGCTTAAGGTCATACACTTTTTTGTCATCTTCAAGATTGACGAGCTCATCCACAGCCTTCTGGATCTTGTGCTTTCCTTTTTTGCATACAAAGACCCTTATGCTCCCGCCGTGTATTCCTGTGCGCTCAACATCAAAAAGCTCCATTTTGAATTTCCTGAAGAACTTCACCAGAGGCTTGATTGAGATATAGCTGAGGTGCTCATGGTAAATTGTGTCATACTCGAGGTTATCCAGCAAATCCACAAGGTAAGGCAGCTCAAAGACAAAAATGCCATCGTCTTCCAGGATTTTGCTTACAGCATCCATCATGTCATCAAGGTCGTCAATGTGAGCAAAGACATTTGTGCCTGTTATGACGCTGGCCCTGCCCTTTTCCTTCAGCACTTTTGTCGCAATATTGCCGTTAAAATATTCAGGCCAGGTTTCTATGCCTCTCTTGTTTGCCATTTCAACAATATTGTCAGCCGGGTCGATTCCCAAGACCCTCAGGCCGTTGCTCTTGAATCCCTCAAGCAAAACCCCTATGTTGCTGCCAACATCAATTGCCAGCTTGTCCCTGCCAATGCCATATTTTTTGCAGATGCTTGTTGCCATGCCGTGGAAATGCTCTCTGCCTGTCTTTGTCACAGATGAAAGGTATGGGTAATTCTTCCGGTAAAGCTCGTCAGGCGGAACAACATGGTCCAGCTGGAAAAGCCCGCATTCCCTGCAAACGCAGACCCTCAAGGGGTATTGCTTTTCAGGCTCATTGAGCTGTTCCCTTGTTATGAATCCATCTGCCAAAGCAGTGAACCCCAAATCAAGAAACATGTGCAGCTTATTGCTCCTGCACATTCTGCAGTTTTTCTTTTGCATAATGTATCACGCAGAAGTTGACAACATGACCTTATAAAGCTTTTTAATATGCATTGACCCTTTTGTCCGTCATAATTCTTCCTCTCCTAATTTGGAAAGCTATTTAAATCAGAGTCCATCCTGCAGGCACGATGAATAACCGCCAAAAAGTCGCGCTGATTACCGGCGTAACCGGCCAGGATGGCTCGTATCTTGCAGAATTTCTTCTGAAGAAAGGGTATTTGGTGCATGGCATCTGCAGGCGCTCAAGCAGCTTCAACAGGCAAAGGCTGACCTCTTTTTATGACTTCAATGAGCGCGACCAAAACATGATACTCCATTACGGGGATATGACTGACTCATCTTCCATACTCAAAATCCTCAGCGAGACAAAGCCGGATGAAATTTACCATCTTGCAGCGCAAAGCCATGTCAAGATCTCCTTTGAGGTTCCTGAATACACTGCCAATGCCGACGCACTTGGCACTTTGAGGACATTGGAGGCCATAAGGATACTTGGCATGACCGGGAAAACAAGGTTTTACAATGCCTCGACAAGCGAGCTTTACGGCAAGGCTGTTGAAACCCCACAGAGCGAAAAGACACCTTTCTATCCAAGGAGCCCATATGGCATAGCCAAGCTTTATTCGCACTGGATTACAATCAATTTCAGGGAAGCATACGACATGTACGCCTGCAACGGCATTCTTTTCAACCATGAGTCAGAAAGAAGGGGGGAAAATTTCGTTTCCAAGAAAATCACCCAGCAGGTGGCCAAGATAAAGCTGGGGCTTGACACTACCCTTGAATTGGGCAATCTGGACGCAAGAAGGGACTGGGGTTATGCAAAGGAGTATGTTGAGGCCATCTGGATGATGCTGCAGCAAAAGGAGCCTGAGGATTTTGTGATTGCAACAGGCGAAAACCACACTGTAAGAGAATTTGTCGAAGAGGCATTCTCCTATGCCGGGATCAAGATCAAATGGGAAGGGAAAGGCGTCAATGAAAAGGGAATCAATGCTGCAACTGGAAAAACCATTGTAAAAGTCAATCCTCGCTATTTCAGGCCGGCAGAAGTCGACGCTTTATTGGGCGACTCTTCAAAAGCCAGGAAAAAGCTTGGCTGGCAGCCTAAGACCACCTTCAAGGACCTCGTTAAAATCATGGTGGATTTTGACATCAAGAAATTCAGGCAGGGAATGAAGGAATGATTTTTTGCGATTTCAGCATACTTTCTTAAATGTTGAGACAACATTATTCCCTCATTTTTTCATGGCTTCTTTGCTATCACAAATATGCTGACGCCAAATGGCAGGCTAAACAGCCTCATCGCAACGCTTTCGAGCCAGAGAACCGAGAAAAGGACTGCGCTCACAGCAGGATTGGACTTGTCAATGTTTGTCTTGACCGGCCTGTTCTTATTCAAAACATTGTCCAGTTTCCTGTAGGCAAACACCAATGGATACAGTATCATGTTGAAATAGCTCGCCTTGACAACGCTGAACCCTGCCTTTCTGAGCCTTGATGACATTTTTCCGACAGTATACCTCTCCCTTGCATGCGCTGCAATGTCATGCCTGCTCCAAAGCTTCATGTCTGCTGAATCAGTGAGTATGAGGTGGCCGCCTGGCTTCATTATCCTGTAAATTTCTTTCATTGCATTGACATCATTCTTGATTTCTTTGTGGTAAAGCACATCAAAAATGCTCACCAGGTCAAAGCTGTTTGACTTGAATGGCAATTTCATCAGGTCGCCCTGCACCAGTCTCTTGAGGTTTCTTTTCTGGCAGAAATGAAGGGCCTCAGCAACAATGTCTATGCCTGATGTTGCTCCATATTTTTCAAATTCCTTTATCATTATCCCTGTTCCGCAGCCAAGGTCCAGGATGGAATATTTTTTCCCTATCAATTTTCCGCCAAGCAATTTGTCGACCTGTGAAAACACTATCTTCCTTTTGCCTCTGAACCACCAGTGGTCTTTCTCTGTTTCGTACATCACTTCATATTCCCTTAGTTCCATTTTGCCTCACAGCCCCCTAGCGCCTCTTGATATGGTACAAATCAATGTCATAAAATCTTATTCTTTCGCCGAGCTCAAACCTCTCTTCCACTTTTTTCCTGATTGTGCCTTCAGGGTCTCCGTATTGCCAGAATGACAGCGCCAGCCATCCTGAATCAGCAGCCTGCAAAATCTCCCCGGCCTGGCCAGCGTCCTTAACGCCAAAAATATGCGGGTTATCACCATTGTAATATTCCAGAGTCACAGCCCCTGAATAGAGGCTTACCAGAATCGGCTCTTTGTCCGCAGCATTCTCTTGCAGGTATTGCGAAACTTCCCTCCATTGCTGCCTGTTCGGCCCGTTGTAGTAATCGATAACAACGGGAAGGCTGAGCACAATGAGCAACAGCAGCATCCAGCTCATGCCATATTTTCCAGGCAAATTCATTTTGCTATTGCTGATGCCTTTTGCCACAAGAATTAGGAAAACGGGCAAGCAGTAGATGAGGTAATTGAAGGGCCCAAAAATTGGGATTGGAGTCAGGTAAGACAAAAGCAGGGAAAATAGCACTGGAAAAGCAAAGCACAATGCGCTGAACACAATTGCCTCATTCTGCCTCGCCCAATCACCCAGCAATTTTGCATTCATATTTTTCCTGGATGATTTTGAATCCCTGAACAGGCAAGCAATCCCTGATTCCCCGCTGATTATGGCAGAGCCAACAGCAAAATATGACACTGCCAGCGCACCAAACAGGCCAATGAATGCCAACAATGGCCAGAATCCAATGCCAGCATAATCCCCGGAGGAAAGGCTTTCCCTAACAGCATCGGTTGGCTGTATCCATCCAACAAATTTTACAAAAAACCTGGCAATTGTGCCAACTGAAGGCTTACCCCTCCAATCCTCCGCGTTGCCTTCCCTGAATGTCCGCACGACGAGCGGAAGTGATAAAATGAATATCAAAAGCAGCGCAACACCCGCATTTCGTGCAAGCCCTTTTTTCCAGCTGAATATCTCTGTAATGATTTCCCTGATTTTCTTCTGCCTTATCCAAATAAGGTGCAGGGCAAGGTAGGCGCATTCAAATATCACCAGAATCTCAAAAAGGAAATGGGTGTAGAGCCCAAGGAGTGCAAAGGCCACAAACCATGCCCAATAATATCCTGTGTTTTTCTGCAGTGCCATGTAAAAGAAATAAATCGAGCTGATTCCAAAAAACAGGACCAGCGAATAAGGCCTGGCTTCCTGCGCATAATAGATTGCAGACACATTGATGGCCATCAGGAATGCTGCAATATTCGCAATTTTCCTGCCGAACAATTCCCTGGCAAGCAAAAAAGTCGGTATCAGGGCAAGAATGCCATAAATCGCTGAGTAAGACCTGAGGCCCGCTTCAGAGACCCCGAAAATCCGCGTCCAATAATAAAGGGTTGGATGGTAAACAGGCAGGTCTGAAATCCCAGGGTATAGCCCGGGCAGGGTCTGGCCGTACAGGTAAATATTCTTTAGCGTTTCCATGCCTGTATACAGCTTCATGGTCATGGCAGACGCGCCTTCATCAATCCATAAGCTTTCCTGGCCAATGGCATAAAACCTAAGGAATATCGCCAGGCATAGTATCAGCATAAGAAATGCAGGCCATTTGCCAACCTTTGGTTCTGTCATCTTATTTCCCATAAAACCTCTGCAAATCCATATCCCCCTGGATTGCAGTTCAACATAATAACAAACTTTTTAAATATTTCCCAATGCATAAATGGGTGTGTGAGGAGGGCTAAAATGTCAAATCCCAAAATACATCCAACAGCTGAAGTTTCTGCAAATGCAAAAATTGGCGAAAATACAATGATTTGGCATCGTTCGCAGGTCAGGGAAGACGCAGTCATAGGTGAAAATTGCATCCTTGGCCAGAATGTATACATAGATTTTGGAGTCCATATAGGCAACAATGTCAAAATCCAGAATAATGTGTCAGTTTATCACGGTGTCACAATAGAAGATGGCGTGTTTGTCGGGCCGCATGTCTGCTTCACAAATGACATGTATCCTCGAGCGATAAATCCTGATGGAAGCCTTAAGACCGCGACTGACTGGACTGTATCCAAAACAGTTGTCAAGAAGGGTGCATCTATAGGCGCAAACAGCACAATCCTGCCAGTGACAATTGGCGAGCATGCAATGATAGCTGCAGGAAGCGTTGTTACCAAGGACGTTCCGCCTTATTCCCTGGTGATGGGAGTTCCTGCCCAGGTTGTGGATTTTGTGTGCAAATGCGGCACCAGGCATATAAAAGTCGAGGACGGCAAGACCCACAAGATCCTTGTGTGTGAAACATGCAGCCATAAGATGGAAATTGCGCGCGAGGATTATGAAAAAATCAGGTCCCATGCGAAAAAGCAAAAACGGGATGAGTGAAAAGCATTTAGGCTGAGATATCAGCAGAGGTATTGGCAGAAGCATTGGCAGAGCGAGGGAAAATCAAAATGATTCCGATTTCTAAGCCTTATATCGGGCCAGAGGAAATGGACGCTGTCATGGAAGTGATGAAGTCAGGCATGATTGCGCAGGGGCCCAAAGTCAGGCAATTTGAGGAGAGCATTGCAAATTATTGCAGGGCCAAGCATGCCATTGCAGTCAACAGCGGCACAGCTGCCTTGCATGCGAGCCTGTATGCAGCCGGGATAGGGCCGGGTGACGAGGTCATAACTGTTCCATTCACTTTCGCAGCTACGGCGAATTCCGTAATCATGCAGAATGCAAAGCCAATATTCTGCGATATTGAGGAAAAGACTTTCAACATTGACCCGGGACAGGTTGAGAAGCATATAACAAAGAAAACAAAGGCAATTCTCCCTGTTGACCTTTATGGCCAGGCCTATGATGTTGACGCCATCAGGGAAATAGCGGCAAAGCACAGCCTCAAGATCATTGAGGATGCTTGCCAGGCAATAGGCGCAGAATATCGCGGCCGAAGGGCCGGAACATTTGGTGACATTGGCGCCTTTTCATTTTATGCCACGAAGAATATTGCCACTGCAGAAGGCGGCATGATTGTTACAGACAATGCTGAGTATGCAGAACAGGCAAGGCGATTTCGGCACCATGGCCAGTCAGAGCAGACACGCTACGAGTATTTTGACCTGGGCTACAATTACAGGATGACTGATATCCAGGCGGCAATTGGCATCGAGCAGCTGAAAAGGCTGGAGGACTGGGTAAAGAAACGCATAGGCAATGCAAGATTCCTCACTGAAAAGCTTTCAAAAATTGAAGGCATTATCCCTCCTGCGGTCAAGCCGCAGTGCAGGCATGTCTTCCACCAATACACTATCCGGATCAAAGGGTTCAAGCTCAGCAGGGATGAGGTGACTTCATCGCTGAAGCAAAAGGGCATAGGCACCGGGGTCTATTACCCAAAGCCATTGCACATGCATCCATTCTACGCTAAAATGGGTTACAAGGAAGGCATGTTTCCAGTGTCCGAGCAGGCATCCAGGGAAGTGGTATCCCTGCCAGTCCATGCTTCGCTGAGCCAGGATGACCTTTCTGCTATTGCAGCAGCCTTTGAGGAAATGTAAAGGGTTAGGGATTTGTGGGTTGATAAAAATGCGCTCTGAAAATTCAAAGCCTGTCAATGTCGCTGTTATAGGCACGGGAGTAATGGGGAAGAACCATGTTAGGGTATATGCCTCCATGAAAAATGCAAATGTCAGCCTTGTTGCTGTTGCAGACTCAAGCCAGGCAAACCTTGACAAAGTTGCAAATGATTATCCTGATTTGAAAATCAATTTTTATTCAGATTACGCAGAAATGCTTTCAAGGGAAAAAATCCAGGCAGTTTCCGTATGCGTTCCAACAAAAATGCATTTTGAAGTTGCTTCAAGGGTAATGGAAAAGGGCATCCATTGCCTTGTCGAGAAGCCCCTTGCTGCAAATGTTGACGAGGCCAAAAAGCTGATTGCCATTGCTGAAAAGCACAAGGTGAAACTTTTTGTCGGCCATATCGAGCGATTCAACCCTGTTGTCCAGGAGCTGAAGAAGCGAATGGCAAGGGGCGACTTGGGCAGGATTTACAAGATCAGCTCGACGAGGCTGTCACCTTTCCCGAGCAGAATCCTGGATGTTGGTGTCACTATTGACCTGGCTGTGCATGAGATAGACATCATCAATTACCTCACTGAGTCGGATGTGCTTCATGTTTTTGCTGAAACCGCAAGAAAAATCCATTCCAAAAGCGAAGACCTTCTTATCGCCACAATCAGGTTTGAGAATGACATACTCGGCGTGATCAACTGCAACTGGCTAACGCCTAAAAAAGTAAGGGAAATTACAATAACCGGGGAAAAAGGCATGTTCCATGCCAATTACCTTTTGCAGGAGCTCTATTTTTATGCCAATGAATTTGTAAATGGAAAGTTGGACTACTCTGCCGGGCCATTCACCGTAATTGAAGGCAAGATGCAAAAAATCGACATCCGGAAAAAAGAGCCGCTGCTTGCCGAGCTTGAGTCTTTTGTCGACTGCGTAAGGACAGGCTCAAAGCCGGCTGTTTCAGGCGCAGATGGCATGCATGCCATCAATATCGCCACAAAGCTTATCCAGTCCGCGAGCCAGGGCGAGGTGATCAAGGTATGAGCAGCGCCAGGAATGGAGCAAAGGGGGCTCCAGGCTACTCAAAATGGAGGCCCGAGGTTATCGGGCTTGGCAAGGCAGGCCTTCCTTTGGCAGCAGTTATTGCGGATTCAGGAATTAAGGTTACAGGGGTGGACATTAATAAAAATACAGTCCTGATGATTAACAATGGAAAAAACCCAATCCCTGAAGAGCCGGGCCTTTCCGGGCTTATCCATGAGCACATTGGGGAAAATCTCATTGCCACATCAGATGCTGAGTCTGCGGCAAGACAGTCAAATGTCCATATAGTCATTGTGCCGTTGTTCATTGACCATAAGAAAAATCCTGATTTCAGGGCAATTGTGTCTGCATTAACTTCAATTGGAAAAGGCCTTAAGAAGAATGACCTTGTTGTCCTTGAAACAACAGTGCCGGTCGGCACAACAAATGGCCTTGTGAAAGAAACCCTTGAAAAAACAAGCAGGCTCAGGGCAGGCAGGGATTTTTTCCTGGCATTCAGCCCGGAGCGGATAATGACTGGATATTCAATCTCCAGGTTCCGCGAATTCCCAAAAATCGTAGGGGGCATAGACGACAAGAGCACTGAAAAAGCATATGAATTCTACAAAATCTTTGCAAAAATACGCAAAGTCAAGGATGCCAAAACAGCAGAGCTCACAAAAATTGCAGAAGGCATATACAGAGACGTGAATATTGCCCTTGCCAATGAGCTCTGGCAGTCTGCAGAAAAATATGGCGTGGATTACTGGCTTGTAAAAGCGGCAGCCAGCCACCAGTACTGCAGTCTTCTTGAGCCCGGCCTTGTCGGCGGCCATTGCATCCCTGTTTATCCTTGGTTCATAATAAATGAAAATGCCTTGCCGCTGATTGAAACAGCGAGGAATGTCAATGACAGCATGATAAGGCTGTTTGCCAGCAGGGCCATTGCCATTGCCAAGCCGAAGAAGCCGGCAAAAATTGCGATTCTTGGCTTAAGCTATCGTGAGGGTGTGAAAGAACATGCTTATGCCCAGAGCATCCCATTGATTGCATTGCTAAAGAAAGAAGGCCACCAAGTATTTGGCTTTGACCCGCTGTACACAGGCGAAGAAACTGAGAAAATATTCGGCGCCAAGCCGCTTGCATCCGCAGATGAGGCAAAAAACATGGATGCCGTAATTCTTGTCAACAAGCTGACTCAATACAGGCAAATGCTTCAAAAAATCAGGGAAAAGGTTGTGGACATTAAGAATGTCCTTGCTTGATGCTCATAATGAAAATCGTCTCAATTGTCGGTGCCAGGCCCCAGTTTATCAAGGCATCATTGCTTTCTGCTGAGCTCCGCAAAAGGCACAAGGAAGTGATTGTGCATACAGGCCAGCATTTTGACCGCAATATGTCAGATGTTTTTTTCTCGCAATTGCGCATACCATCCCCCAAATATAATCTTGGGATTTCATCGATGCCGCGCAAAAAAATGATAGCCTCCATGGTGAAAAAGCTTGTGCCTGTCCTTGCAAGGGAAAAGCCTGCGCTTGTCATTGTTTTTGGCGACACCAACTCAACCCTGGCAGGCGCCATAGCTGCCAAAAAACTCCAGATTCCAATTGCGCATGCTGAAGCCGGCCTAAGGAGCTATGACATGAAGATGCCGGAAGAGAAAAACAGGCGAGCAACTGACAAGCTGTCAGATATCCTGCTGTGCCCGACCCATCAGGCAATGCATAACCTTGGAAAGGAGGGCATTGGAAAAGGCGGAAAGCAAAGGGCCTTTCTCTCAGGCGACCTGATGATAGAATTGCTGCATAAGAACATTGCAAATGCAGGGCGCTCCAGTATCCTGGCGCGCCTTGAGCTAAAGCCTAAGGGCTACATCCTTGCAACAATCCACCGCGCTTCGAATACCGACAGCAAAAAAAACCTCACGCAGATTTTGTCGGCATTTGCGGATTCGCCCATCCCGGTTGTCATCCCAATCCACCCCCGGACCTTCAAGGCAATCCTGAAATTCGGCCTGAATAATTATCTCGAGGGAAAAAACATCCGCATAATCCGCCCGCTGCCATATTTTGACACCCTTGCATTGCAGAAAAACGCCTTCAAGGTCATTACAGATTCAGGCGGGATTCAGAAAGAGGCATTTGAGCTGGGCGTGCCGTGCATCACAATAAGGATGAACACGGAATGGGCTGAAACATTGGCAAAAGGATGGAACAGGCTTGTGCCTTCGAGAAAGGCAGCTATCCTGAAAGCAATTAATGCCAGCAGGCCTTCAGGCAAAAAGCCAAGGGCATATTCCAGCAGGAAAGCCAGCATTGCCATGGTCAGGCAAATTGAAGAATATTTTAAATGACTATTTTCAAGAATTATCCGGCATATTCTCAGATGTCCAGCTTAATATGCCTTTTTTCTCCTGCTTTTTTGGCAACTTCCAGGAACTGCCTGGCGATGCTTGCATAAGAATAGTTTTTTTCGCAGGCCTTTCTTGAATTGCCTGCAAGTTTTTTCCTCAATCTTGTGTCCATCATTTTTTGCATGCAGGATTGCAGCTCTGCCAGGTCGCCTGAGTGGAATTTCATGCCATTGTTGTAGCCAACAAGGTGGCTCAATTGCAGGTCTACCATGATTACAGGGAGCCCGCATGCCATGGCCTCCATGATTATGACTGAATTGTTGCCAGGCCATACCCCCACATCAGCTGCAGAAAAAAATTCCGGAAGCTCAGCCTTGGGAACAAAGCCTGTAAAAATTACAGAATCCTGCACGCCAAGGTCAGCTGAAAGCTGTTTCAGCTCTTCCATGTAGGCTTCTTCCCCGTCGCCGATTATCATCAGCCTTGAGTCCATGTTTGCCATTTTGGCAAAGGCCTCTATGAGCATTTCTATCCCCTTTCTCCTGACTATGGTGCCTGCGAATGCAAAAGCAACATCCGAATCCTTTATGCCATGGGCTTTCCTGATCCTCAACCTTGCCTTTGGATTGTTGGTGAATGCCTTTTCATCAACACCCAGCTCAACGAGTGCAACATCCTCGTCCTTCAGCTTGAATTGCTTTTTCAGGTAAGCCTTTGTTTCCCTTGTGACAGCAATAATCCCGTCGCTCCTTTTCAGGGCTTTTCGCACCATTGGGTTCCGCACAATCACATAGTCAATTTCCCGCAGAAGTTTCTTGGCCAGGCTGTGTTTTGGGATATGGTGGTGAAAGTCATGCTGGTCTGTCACAAGGACATAGCCCAATTCCTTTTTCCACATGCCTGCGTAGTAGGGAGGGGACTGCCTGCTTTCATGGGCAAAAACAACATCGGGCCTGATTTCCCTTAATTTCTTCTTGATGCCAAATAGCAGGATAAGGTCTGCATAAACCCTCCAGGAATTCAGCCGGTGCACTTTTACCCCGCTGTCATTCCTGCCTTTTTCCTTTTCAAGCCTTGCCCTGGCATCCTTCATTATTTTCTTTATGTTCGGGAAGGGGTAAGGCCTGTCAGATGCAATTACATGAACCTCATGGCCCATCCTTGCATGCTGCTCGGCCAGGTAGCTTTCCTGGTATCCCAGTTCAGGGCTGTAAAACCCGACAAGATGGACGATTCGCATGAATCTGCCATTATTCACATGTTTTTAAATATTCTCTTAAAGGAGGCTTTGCCCGAAAAGTCAGTTTGGGCATCAATTTTGCGAAGCCCGTTCCTGGAGTGATCAAGCATTTTTCGGGGTTGCAGAGGAGAAAAATGCAATTCGCGAGAAGCTGCAATGCTGGGCAGATGCCCGAGCCGGGCCGGAAGGCGGGTTTTCGGGCAGACACTTGAAGACCGTCACTTCCTATTCTTCATCTCATCGGGCATTTTGCTTTTATCCATGAAGAAGATTTCCCATATATGACCGTCCAAATCCTCGAAAGCACGACCGTACATCCATCCATGGTCTGATGCTTCCCTGTACTCTTTTCCTCCTGCAGCCACAGCTTTCCGTATCATCCCGTCAACTTCTTCCCTGCTTTCAGCTGTTATGCCCATGATGGCCTCGCTTGTTCTGGAGGTGTCACTGATTTCCTTGCCAGGTATAAATCCCTTGAAGAATTTCTTGACCAATAGCATAACAAAAATGTTTTCGCCAATTATCATGCATGTGGCGTTTTCATCAGTGAACTGCGGGTTAAATTTGAATCCCAGCTTTGTAAAGAACCTGATTGCCTTGCCTAAATCATGTACAGCCATGTTAACAAAGATCTGCTTTGCCATGATTAACTATGGTTAACATACTATATAAAGCTTTGCGATAAAATCATGGTCACAGGGATAGCCACCGGGCACCAGCATCTCATTTTATGCTGACTTATTTTTCGCGATAACTATATAAACAGCCAAAAACTCACACGCTACATGGCAAAAATATTCATAACCGGGATCGCAGGCTTTCTCGGCAGCCATCTTGCCCAGAAAATGCTTGATGAAGGCCATTCTGTGTCGGGCTGTGACAACCTTATAGGGGGCTATCTGGACAATGTCCCTGATGCAGTTGATTTCCATCAGGTTGATTGCACCTACCTGAATACCATGAAGAAGCTGACAAAGGATGCTGATGTTGTCTACCACTGCGCCTGCACCGCGTATGAAGGCCTCAGCGTTTTCTCGCCTCACCTTGTGAGCCAGAACACCTTCCAGATATCCTCGACACTGATGAGCGCCGCAATTGCTAACAAAGTCAAGAGGTTTGTTTTCTGCTCAAGCATGGCGCGCTATGGGGCACAGGATAAGGTGCCATTTACAGAAGACATGGTCCCCAGGCCGCAGGACCCATACGGAATTTCAAAATATGCAGCAGAGCTCCTGCTCAGGAACCTCAGCGAGACGCATGGCATGGACTATGTGATTGTTGTGCCTCACAATATAATCGGCCCCAAGCAAAAATATGATGACCCCTACCGAAATGTCGCGGCAATAATGATTAACCTCATGCTCCAGGGAAGGCAGCCAATAATCTATGGCGACGGCAGCCAGAAAAGGTGCTTTTCTTTTGTCCAGGATGTAAATGACTGCCTGAAAAAAGTGGCCTTCCAGGAAAATGTAGTGGGTGAGGTCATTAATGTCGGGCCGGACGAGGAATTTATCACAATCAACCAGCTGGCAAAGACAATAGCCAGGCTTTTGGGCTTTGACCTCAAGCCAAAATATGTCGCGGAAAGGCCGCAGGAAGTCAAGCTGGCATCCTGCAGCGCAGACAAGGCAAGAAAGCTGCTGAGTTACAGGACACAAACAAAGCTCTCTGACGGACTTCAGTCAATGATTGACTACATCAAGGCAAGGGGCACGAAGAAATTCAAGTACCACCTTGACCTGGAAATTATCAACGACAAATGCCCCGCAACCTGGAAAGAAAAGCTCTTCTAGGCTATTTTTCACTTCAATTTCTTTTCCTATGCCTAAGAACTTTTCCCATACCTGAGAAAAATTTCTTTTGGCTGGCTCAAAATGCCCGAAAAGCCCTCGATAATTGCAGAGAATGCCAGGAAGAACTTGCCCTTGAACAGATACTTAATCAGGACTATCTTCTGCAGCGCCAAAAAAAGCAGGAGGCCAATAAGCCCAAGCTCATTGTTCTTTTTGAAGGACAATACCCTGTTCCTTATGAAGAAAAAAAGGAATGGGTCTTTCATTTTCCTGGTGGTCTCGCCGTGCATGTGGTGGACAATCGCATCCTTCGCCAATCTGCATTTCCATCCTTCGCGGGAGGCACGCCATGCCAGGTCAGCATCCTCAAAATAAATGAAGAAATCCCTGTCATAATAGCCGTTCGCATCCTTCAGTGACTCAAGCATTTTCCTGCTGTATATCGCAGCGCCGCCGCATGGGCCTTTAAGCTTATGGATATTGCTTTCCTCCTTGATGTCATGGGACAGGCCAAGCTTGCTAATTGCCAGGCCGAGGCTGTCCACTCTGTTTGTGTCCATGTAGACCATGTTCGTGGAGTACATCCCTACTTTTTCCGAATCCCCTGTTTTTTTATCTTTCAAAATTTCATGGCCAATTTTTTTCAGGCAATCCTTGTCAAGGACAGCATCATTATTTAGGACAAACACCCAGTCGCTGCTTGCTTTTCTTATCCCCTGGTTGTTTCCCTCTGCAAATCCCTTGTTGGCCTTCAGCTCAACAAGCCTGGCCTGCCTGAACCTTGTTTTCACAAATTCCTGGCTGCCGTCAGTGGAGCCATTGTCCACTACAATAACCTCATGGGGCGGAACTGCCTGCTGAAAGACTGACTTCAGACAATTGCCAATAATCTTCCTGCCATTCCAATTTAGAATTATGACAGATATCCTGGGCATTCCTGATTTGCCTTTCTTCGCGGCATTTTGATTTTTTGCTGCATTGCCTGGCATTGCAATCTCTCCAAACTGAATCTAAACACTAAAGATATCTTTATAAATACTCTGTTTATACCGATGACAATGCCAAAAAGGAAGCTTCACCTGGGATGCGGAGTCGACATAAAGAAAGGCTACATTAACCTTGACAAGGCAAAGGCGCCCGGCGTGGACGTGGTGCATGATCTGAGCGTTTATCCATGGCCCTTCAAGAACAATTATTTTGATGAAGTCTATTCCCAGGATGTCATTGAGCATGTGGACGACCTTTGGAAAACCATGAAGGAAATCCAGAGGATTTGCAGGAAAGGCGCGACGGTCAGGATCATTGTCCCCTACTGGCATTCTTCAGCCGCATTCTACCCTGACCACAACTATTATTTCAACATTGACAGCTTCAAGTTCTTTACAAATCCCACACGGTTGTACGACTCGCATTATTGCGTGAGGCTGATAAAAGTAAAGGACATACCCTCAAAGTTCGGCTGGCTGATTCCTCCAATCCCCCTGCCAAAAAAACTATTTCCAAATGCTTTGCACCTGAGACATCTAATGAGCTATCTTCTCGGCGAAATAGTGCTGAAGCTTGATTTTGAGTTTAAGGTAATGAAGTGATTTCAGCCTTATTGCATTTCATTCTTAAAAATCCTGGTGCCTGTAGAAGGATTGGAATAAGCCAATTGAAAAATATTGCCGGATGCCTCTATTTCATCAAGCATTTCCTGGCTGATTTTCACCTTATTGTCCAGTGCAAAGCCCTGGTTGACAAAAAGATAATCCGCACCCAATGCATCAGCCTCTGCTGGCTGGATTGTCAGCCTGTCCAGATTGTATGCAGTGCACTGGCCTCCTGCCATGAACAGGGCATTTGCAGGTGTATTTTTCTGCGCCCACTCAAAATCCTCTGCATAACGGCCCCATGCCTTATCAGCCACTAATATCTTGACCGATGCCGCGATTATGAAGCCTGCAATAATCAAGCCAAGCAAAATAAATGCAATTGTGCCTGGGCCTAGTTTTCTGCCCAGCAAGAGGAATTTGTGATTCCTGGCCTTTTCCAGCATTGCCATGAGATTTCCAAATCCATATGCCCAAAAAATTGCAAGCGCCGGGACTGCGGGCAAGAAAGTCCGCATAACTGAAATGTCTGCAGTCACAACATAAACAAGATACAAAACAAAATAGGACAATACCCAAATCCAAGCCAGCTTTTTGCTTGCCTTGTCCCGGAAGCCACTGCTAAAGAACAGCGGAGCCAGGAACAGAATGGTTCCGCCTATCCACAATGCCAGCATTATGTTCATGTAAGGGATGCCCGCAAAAGAAAGATTTGCCGGATTTCCTTCCGGCACTCCAAAGAATGCCAAATAGCTTCTCGACGGCAATCTCGGGTCAATAAGGTTGGAAAGGTCAAAGCCGCTGCCAAGTATCGGGTAGGGGGCGCCTTGGAAAAATGCATTCAGGAACGGCCAAACCGGATTGCCAAGGTTGATCCAGTTTCTAATGAGCCATGGCAGTGCAACCAGCAATGGCAAAATGCAAAGCACAACCATGTGCCAAAGCGCAGTGCCCCTGGATTGCCTGTTCTCCATATCATTGTTGTATATTATGAATGCCAGGACAGGCAGGATAAACCCTGCATTATATTTTGTAAGGATGCCCAATCCAACAAAAACCGCGCTGGGCCAAACCTTGTTTTTCAATGCATAATAAACGCTCAAAACAACAAAAAGCAGCATTAATGCCTCGACATAGCTGTATATGCTGTAATCAATGAACATAGGGGTGAATGCAAGAAACACCAATGCATAAAGGGCAATACCCTCCTTTGTTATTTTCTTGAATACCCTGTATGCGAAGATTAATGTCAAGATAGATGATAAGGGGGATATCATTTTCGCCAGGAACTGCCCGGCCTTGCCTGAGAGAATCATAGCCGCGGCAGCAATGCCGTGGAACAATGGCGGCGGCCAGAATGCACCTTCCCTCCCCAACCCCTCATTGAGCGGGATTTTGTGCTCTGCCGCCATAAACCTTGCTGCAGAAAGGTGCCAGCATGCATCCCCTGACACCTGGTGGATTGCAGCCAATGGCAGGACAATGGCGCTGAAAACAAGGATAACAATCGCTGCTGCCTTGTCATGCTTTCCCAGATTTCTCCACCTGTCGAGCAGTGTCATTTTATCAGATCCAGGATGGCCTTTGCAAATTTCCTGGTTTCCCCTTCCTTGACAAGCTTTCCATTTTTCACAACTTCCCTGTGTGAGCCAATGTCAAATGCCACAACCGGCTTGCCGCATGCCTGGGCCTCAGCAACAGGAATGTCAAAGCCTTCCCAAAGCGAGGCAGTGGCATATACATCACATGATGCATAATACTGCGGCAGCTCGTTGTCATCTATGAATCCTGCAAAAATCGTGTTCCTGCCGGACAATGCCTTGAGCCTGCCATAATACCCTTCAAATGTCGGCTTTCCCACAATGATAAGCTTGGCATTGCTCCTGTTTTCATTCACAATTTTCATGGCCTGGATTAGCAAGTGGACGCCTTTGTGCGGCGAAAGTCTTCCCACGAACAAGATTACAGGCTCATTCTTGAGGTGGTGTTTTTTCCTCACATTGGAGCCGTCTATCCCTGGATGGAATTTTTTCTTGTCTATCCTGTTATGGACAACCTTGCTTTGCACTCCTGTGTCCCTGTGCAATTCATCAGCAAGGAACTGGCTCACTGAAAAGACTTCATCCGCTTCCTTTATTGCCTGGTTTGAAAAATACTTGAACATGCTCATGTACATCTGCTCAAGCGGGTTGGAAAAAAGGTGCGGAAAGCAAATTCCATGGTTGAACGCAATATACTTTATCCCATACATCTCTTTGGCTTTTATTGCAATAAGGTCCATTGGATAAAAATGGCTTATTATCCTGTCATAGCCTTTCAGCATTTGCGCATATTCCCTGATGCGGGCAGGCATGAGCGAGAAAAAAAGGCGATAAATCCTCTGCCTGAATGGCGTTTTCGGCATTCCCAGCTCAACAACCTTGAAGCCATTCGACGCAATTGAGGAGATGAGCGTGAATATTGTAACCTCATGGCCTTTCTTGACAAAATCCCCGGCCTGCATCTCCACTACCCTGTCTATCCCTGAGAAATGCGAGAATGTCGGAGTCAATATTGCGATTTTCATGCTCTTTGTGATTAATGTTTGTTATTTAAATGTTTATCTTATGAAAACCATCTCCTTTGGTTCTAAGGTCAGCATCAATATGTGCAGGCCATGATAAGATTTTATTGAAGGTGGGAGGGGGGCGTCCCTTACGGGGATCCCACCTTAACATGTCACACTTTAACGGCCGTAGCCGATGCTGACCTTCCCAAGGGAGGATTTTCCTCAGAGCTCCATGTTCAGCAAGGTTTAAATATTACAGAAAGTGCAATGGCACAACATGAAACCTGACAGGCATTACGAAATTTTTCAGGATAATAGGCTTAAATCCTGCAATGCATTGCCCTACATCAAGCATCCCTCCAAGTATGTTTCTGTAATAATAACCACCTTCAACGAGTCAGGCAACATAAGAAAGCTCATTTCTGCATTGGTCAAGGCCATCCCGAAGAAATACAATTACGAGATCATTGTGGCAGATGACAATTCCCCGGACGGCACAGGCAAAATAGTCACAGATTTTGCAAAAAAAGACAAGCGCATTGTCTGCCTCACCAGGGTCGGCTATCGCGGAGTGCTAAGCGCAATCCTTGACGCAATCAGCATTTCCAGAGGCAAATATTTCCTGACAATGGATGCTGATTTCTCGCATCCGCCTGAGACTGTTGCCAGGATAATTGAAAGCATAGGTGATTATGACATGGTTGTCGGCTCCCGCTACACAAAAGGGGGCGGAATCAGCGCCCCATTCCTGCACAAGCTTGCAACAGTCTCTCTGAACACTGCGCTTAAGTGGACATTGTCGCCGTTTATTCCAGTGAATGATTTCACAGGGGTATTCCATGCCATAAAGAAAGACAAGTTTGCAAAGCTGAAAATCGACAGGCAGGCAAAATGGGGGGAATTTGACATTGAATGGATATACAGGGCCTACAAAGCCGGGTGGAAAATAAAGGAAGTGCCATTTGTCTACAAATACAGGACAGAAGGCGAGACCAAGTCAGGCGGCCTGTTCAAGTACGGCACAATATATTACTTCCGGGCGCTGAGGGCGAGGCTTGGGAAGTAAGATTCAGAATCTGAAAAAGGCAAAATATTCTTAATAATGGAAGACTACTCTCTTTTGAAGCAGAAATTCCCTACATTTTTAGCTTATTTGATGCTTTAAACATAAGTATCAATTCTAGAACACCCATGGGAATATACAATAATATGGCAACGATGATTAAAATTACCGATGCTAATGCGATTCCGGTGATTATATTCAAAACACCAGCGGAAGTAGCTATGGCTCCAAAATCTTTTTTTAAGCGCAATAGGCCAATTCCTAGTGGAATAGACATAATTCCCATTAAAACTATAGCTCCTATAGAGACTATACCTTTTACTAATTCTGAGGACTTCATAGTCACTAACTCAATTGTTCCAAAGATAACTAATAATATTATCATAATTATCGTCGAAATACTTAGCAATTTGTTATTCATTTTAGCTCCTATAATATTAAATCCCCACCAAAAATAAATCGAAAGAATAATTAGCACCACATTCAAAACATAGTAAAATGGTAAAAAGTTATCTCCAAGTTTTTCTGAAGCTCTCAAGAATTCTATATAAATAAGCGGAATAACTAATACATACGACAATATCCCGGCATATGCTCTTTTCTTTAAATCCCTCATGATATTCTATGAATATGTATTCTATATAAATCTTTAGATCGAATGAACACCTTCGTTAAGCTTATAAAGTCAACCTTGATAATATTTCATATGGGGGATGATAAATCCGGAGCATATGCGGGGTTCGGAGTAAGATTTGCAGCTTTAATAATAGATCTTTTTATAATTTTTTTCATATTACAATCTCCAATTCACAGAATAATGATCCGTTCATCTATCTCACTATTACAAGGATCGATCCTAGAAATTGGCTTTCTTCTTTTGGTATTCATTCTCTATGATATTTACCTCACATATTATTTCGGAAGTACAATTGGAAAAAAATTACTAGGTATAATGGTTGTAAATAAGAAAAAAGTGAAATTATCTTTAATTGATTCCGTGGCTAGACATTTTTCAAAATGGATATCAACTTTGACTCTTGGAATTGGATATTTGATGATACTCTGGGATGATAAAAAACAAGCTCTTCATGATAGGATTTCAAATACCTATGTTATAGATAATCCAAAAAGAAGAATTGGAAATAATCTTAGGAATATCTTGGTCCTTATTATTGTGACGTTTGTAATTATCTATGTCTACTATTTAATCACGTTATTAGCCTTTGGCTTCAAAATAGCTTTGGATTCTCAACAAGAATCGCTTAGTAAAGTAAATACATTAAATTCTATCTTTGCAAAATGTAATTCTACCCTTCCATTCTATAGCGACATTTGTTATAGTATCTATGCAAATAAAGTGGAGTTTAAAAGACTGGATCTTGCTGTTAAACTGGATTTTTGCCATAATATCCATAATAAAAATCAACATTTGAATTGCATTTCCACAATTGCCGTATATGAAAGAAACGCGAGTTTATGCTCTAATTCAAGATCTACATATCTGAGCCAAATATGTAAAAAATCGTACAACGCTACTGTAAGTTTAGTTGAAAAATACTATCCAGAGAAAGAATTTATTTTAAATGGCACTTTAAATGTCACTGAAATTAAATTCGGATTATGGAGTGGGTCTAGTTGTCTAGAACTTCAAAATTATGAATTTTTACAGGAGGATTTATTTTGCTTTCAAGTTAATAATGTTACAGGTTTTGTGAAAGATGAAGATGGTCTCAATTGGTATGATGTTGCTGTTAAACAATACAAAAACGGGAATTTAATAGACGACCAAATTGAAGTTTATGGAAAAGATGGCCAAGTGGATTTGAAAAACAATTTCCTAGACTCTGCAGGAATGCACTCTAGACTAAATGGGACTTTACCAGGAACATACTCATATCAAGTGGCTATATATGATAAGATTGGGATGAGAGGAAATTATTATAACAAAACAATAGAAGTAATTGATCTTCCCATAGATAAACTAAATATTCAAGGAAAATTATTGGGGTTAGAAATAGGAGATAATTGTATCCAAAAGCACACAGATGTTTATACAAATCGTGATGCAATTTGCTATTATCCTTTGAATGTCAGTGGATTTAATGCAACTATTGATAATCTTTATATTTTTACAATGGATATACTCTTCAGAAACCAGAGTGGTGAAATATTTTATGAAAGTAAAGGTATATATAGTGATGAGGATCCGAGAATACTAAGAAATGGTATTCTAAACTTGTTCCCAGATGTTGGAGTTAGAGAAGATTTAGATTTTTTTCATCTGGTAGCTATGAATTTACTTTAACAGTAAATGACAGAATCAGCAAAAGACAAGACTCTATAAAAAAAAATTTCACTGTAATAGAATTTAAACCAAGATTAATACAGGGAAAATCTTTTTTAGCTTACTATGACGATGACAGTTCTGACTGTTATGAAAGAAAATCAGGAAAATTTCACACTTCCGAAATTGCTTGTGTCAAGCCAAGAATTACTGGATTTGAAACGGTCGCAGATGGAACTCTTTGGTTCGAGATGGACCACTCTATCCTGGATTCTTCAGGGCAGCTAATTGATCAGCGCAAAAATATATTTGAAGAAAGAGGAGAACAAATTCCTTATACTATAACTGATTACTATGTTTGGTTTAGGCTAAACGAGCTAAAGGAGGGAAATTACATATACCAAGTTACTATCTATGACAGGATAAGCAAAGATCAAATAACTGTAGAACGGCCATTTACTATTATTCCTGATTCCCAAGGAATCGATGATGGAAATTACAAAGGAGAATTTTTAGAAACCTACCTGAATACCATAAAAGATACACTTGAAATAAATCAAACAAAAATATACATGATTACCGGATCTGAATATGAGACTACAGTTTTAGGGATATCTAATGACAGTCAAACAACAAATTTCAGTGTCAATGATGAGAAATTATATAATCTCAATATAGGTGAACAAAAAATCTTGAAAGATTATACAGTCTTAAAAATTGACGAAATATATGAGTTTAATGGTCATAGACTTGTCAACTTCTATTTGGGTAGAAAATAAAACCTTATCTATGTGATGATATAGAAACTGTAATCTAAATTTTATTCATTATGCTTCCATTCCCTGTAGAAAACGTATGCATACAATTTCCCTTCCTTGGCCAGGCCGGGAAAGACATCCTTCTCCAGCGAGCCTTTGCTTGGCATGTGCCTGAAAATCTCCGGCTCGAAAAGGTAAACGCCCGCATTTGTCATATAGGTCGGCTTCTTGTCCTGGTAATTGAAATGCACTACCTTTTCGCCCTCGAGAATTATGCTGTCTGTTGAATCTTCAAGCTTCACTGCAGTAACGCCCATTGTCACCATGCTGCCTTTGCTCTTGTGAAATTCAACCATCTTGATCAAATCAAAAGTAAAGCTTGTATCTCCGGCAATCACAAGAAATGTCGAATCCAGCATGTTCTTTGCCAGCCAGATGCTTCCTGCAGTCCCTTTAAGCTCTTTTTCTTCAACATAATCGACTTTTATCCCATATTTGCTTCCGCTGCCCAGTATCTGGAAGATTTTCTCATTGTTGGGCCCGCCGGCAATCAATATTTCCTTGACACCGACGCTTTTTGCCATGCCTATCAAATGATTCAGGTGGGCTTCCTTAATGTTCCTTGACCGGCCCAAAAGCACAAATGCCTTTTCCACTCCGCTGCTTCCAAAATATGCCCTCAACGCATGCTCAATTGCCTGGCTCCTGTTCCTTACGGCAATGCCATCTACTGTAGCATCAGCCTTTTCCAGAATTTCCTTGTCCAATGAGATTGATACTTTCTCCCTCAACTATCCTGCACCTTCGCAATCCCGTGCATAAGCATAACACCTATATAAATCTTCCGAAATAGTAGGAAAAGGTAGGAAAAAGTAGGAAGATTTAAATATTACATCCAATTATATGCCCTAAACAGCCATTTCAATGAGGTGTGAGTATGGAAGTGCCAAGCAAAAAACTGTCATGGTCGCCGCCAAGGTTTGACAAAGAGGAAAAGGAAGCTGCCATAAGGGTGGTGAACTCAGGATGGGTAACCCAGGGAAGGGAGACCAAAGCATTTGAGAAGGAATTGTCGGAATACTTCAGGGTCAGGCACGCGGTTGTCATGAACAATGGCACATCTGCCCTCATAGCGTCGCTTATTGCGCACGGCATTGGCCCGGGTGATGAAGTTATTGTCCCAAGCTATACGTTTATTGCAACAGTAAATTCAATTCTCGCAGTAGGCGCCAAGCCTGTTCTTGCAGACTCTGACCCGGAAACATGGGTCACGACCCCTGAGCTGGTGAAGGAAAAAATAACAGGCAGGACAAAGGCCATAATGCCTGTTGACGTAGGCGGCGGATTAATTGATTCCGACGGATTTGAAGCTTTGGCCCAGGAGAAAAATATAACGCTGATTGAAGACGCAGCGCATTTGCCCGGCGCAAAATACAAGGGAAAAATTGCCGGCAGCTACAATCACACATGGACAACAAGCTTTCATATGGCAAAGCTTGCGCTGACAATCGAGGGCGGGGCAGTTTTTACCAATGACGACAAGCTTGCGGAACTCCTATCACAGATAAGGAACCATGGCATGTCTGCGCCTTATGATGTCCACAAGAACATCCATTATGATTATACAACCTTTGGGCTCAATTTCAGGATAACTGACATCCAGTCAGCAATAGGCAGGGTGCAGCTGTCCAGGCTCGAAGACACAGTGAAATTCAGGAACCAGGCAGCAAGAATTTACATGGATGGCATGCCGCAGTTCAGGTTCCAGAAAACGCCGGAATACCAGACAAGGCACCCCTACATGTTTTTCGGCATGCTTGTCAACCCAAACAAAAGGATGCAGCTCATTCAGGAAATGGTCAGGAACGGAGTTGACATCAGGATTTGCTGGCGAACAACCCATCTGCAGCCTTATCACAGCCAGCTTTTCAAGGGCATTAGCCTTCCAAACTCTGAAATGCTTTCTGACACCATGCTTTGCCCCCCTTTGGGGAATGACATGACCCTGGATGACACAAGGCACGTTGTCGAGGTTGTGAATAAGATTTGGGGGAAAATCAAGTGAAAAGCGCTTCATCTGGTGTGGATGGTGAACATTCAGGCCAAAATAATCCAGGCATCACAATTAATTCATCGGATGGCAATGGAAATCTGAAAGGCCTGTTTGTCAACAGGGACTGCCGCCATTTCCAGGATTACAAGCCGTGCCAGCCACACAAAAAATTCGGCGTGCTCTGCCATGGCTGCCCTTACTATGAACCAATCAAGAAAAGGCTGCTTATTGTGAATCTTGAGGCCATGGGCGATGTTCTCAGGACAACATCCATCCTCCTTCCGTTAAGGGAAAAATATCCCGGATGCCATATAACCTGGATAACAACCCCGAAATGCGTGGACATCCTCAAGAATAATCCATATGTTGACAGGATACTGATGATTGGCTATGAAACATCCATGAGCATGATGATAGAGGAATTTGATGTGGCGATCAATGTTGAAAAGGCACATGAGGCATGCGCGCTCTTTACAATGGTCAAGGCCAAGAAAAAATTCGGGTTTGAGCTTGGCAAGGATGGAAGCATAGTCCCTTTAAGCAATGGTGCAAAGTATTTCCTTGACATAGGAATATCCGACAAGCACAAGCGCGCAAGCCGGAAGACGCAGCAGGAAATAGTCTTTGACATTGCAGGGCTGGAATACACGGGCCAGAAGTCCATATTAATGCTTGAGGACTCTGCAAAATCATTTGCTGGCGAATTCTTCAAGAACAATGGCCTGAAGAAGGGAGACTTCATCGTCGGCTTCAACACTGGCTGCAGCAACCGGCTTTTTTTGGACAGGAAATGGAGCATTGATGGCTTTGTTGAGCTTGCCAAGCTTCTCTATAGCCTGTACGATGCCAAGATCCTGCTTCTCGGGGGGCCAAATGAAATTGAGCGCAACCAGGAGATAATCAACAAATCATCTGTGCCGATAATTAATACAGGGAACAATAATACGATTCCACAGTTTGCCGCAATCATAAGCAAGTGCAGCCTGCTTGTCACAGGAGATACGCTTGCTGTGCACATGGCAGCAGCATTGGATGTTGCAGCTGTCTGCATGTTCGGCCCGACCATGCCCCATGAAATTGAGCTTTACGGCAAGGGCGCCAGGATACTGACGGACATGTCGTGCGCCGGCTGCTTCAAAATCAAGTGCGAGTTCCATAAAACCTGCATGGACAGGCTGCAGGCATCGACTGTATTTGATGCTGTTGAAAAGGTGGCAATGAAGCACAATCTGCTTCCCGGCAGGAATATGCGCTTGAATGCCATGGCAGGGAGCGCCAAATCAGATGTCAATGCTGATTAGTAAACTAGTAAGACTGAGGGGATATGAATGGCAGACAAAAAAAATTTGAAGGAAAATAAGAAAGCAGATTCCGGCAAATCTGCTAATGTGCTGATTACAGGCGGCTTTGGCTACCTTGGCTCAATAATCACTGAATACCTAATCTCAAAAGGATACAGGGTAACAGTGCTTGACAATCTATATTACAAGCAAAAGCCCATGCTTCACCTGTGCCACAGCCCGAATTTTGATTTTATAATTGGGGATGTGCGAAACGAAAAGCTCATGGCTGAAATACTGCCAAAATTTGACTACATCATCCCGCTGGCAGCCATGGTGGGCGCGCCAGTGTGCAATAAAAGCCCGGAGGACGCCAAGTCCATCAATTATGGCGCAATCAGGATGCTGTTGAAGCTGAGGGCCAGGCACCAGCGCATCATATTCCCAACAACAAATTCAGGCTATGGGACCAAGAGCGGGGAAACATTCTGCACAGAGGAAACGCCCCTGGAGCCAATCTCCCTTTATGGCCAGACCAAAGTCGATGCAGAAAAGATATTGCTTGAGGCTGGCAATGCAATAACATTGCGGCTTGCCACTGTCTTCGGGGTTTCCCCGAGGATGCGGACAGACCTGCTCGTGAACGACTTTGTCTACAAGGCTGTCCGCGACGGCTATATTGTAATTTTTGAAAAGCATTTCAAGCGAAATTATATACACATCCGGGACGTGGCCAGGTGCTTTGAGCATTGCATGCTGAATTTTGAAAAAATGAAAGACAATGCTTACAATGTCGGCCTTCAGGAGGCAAATCTTTCCAAGGAAGAGCTTGCCCTCAAAATCAAGGGCCACATGCCGAAATTTTTTATCCATTTTTCCGAGATTGGCCAGGACCCTGACAAGAGGAATTATATAGTCTCCAATGACAAAATAATGGGAACAGGGTTCAAGTGCATTTATGACCTTGATTTTGGAATAAAAGAATTAATAAAGGCTTACAAATTGTTGGGGGATACAGGGCATTCCAATGTCTGATTGGATATGCAGGATGGAATTTGTCGGGGTACTGAATGGGTAAAAATGACTTGCTTGTGGCCGGAGCATTGTTTATTGTAGCTTTCTGGCTCTGGACTTTGCCGATCCAGGCATACCCTGTGCCCTTTGGCGAGGGCGACTCGGTCTGGCAATTTACTGCTGGCGACTGGATGTACCAAAATGACCGCGCTGATCTCACTATCCCCCCCTATCTGGGCAACTGGTATTACGGCTTCAATTCAATCCTTGGCCCGAATATTCATGAGTACCCTCCTCCTTATCCTCTCAATTCCGCGCTTGCCCAGCTTTTTACCAATGACAGGTTTGTTTCTGCCTACATAATGATAGGGCTTCTTTCAATGCTGGGCTGCATGTCAACCTACCTTCTTGTCAGAAAATTTTGGGGCCTTATTCCCGGAATACTGGCAGGATTCTCCATGCTTTTTGTGATGCGCAATATCATGACTTATCTCTGGGGGCAGAGGGGCAGCGTCATAGCGTTCAATTTTATCCCAGTTGTCCTCTATACCTACTACATGTACCTTTCCACTGACAGCAGCAAGGAGCCCGCCAAAAAATCTGTCTATCTTTTTGCTTTTGTTGCAGTGCTTGCAAGTGAATACCTGTTCCACATGCAGGCTTTTGGAGTAACGGGAATTGCATTATTCTTGTTTACGATCTTCTACTGGATAAAGGAAAGGAAATTCCCACTACCGTTCACCAAAAATCCCATATCGATAGGGCTTGCCATTGTCATATTCCTCCTGATCACAATGCCATTCATTCTAATCTACCTTGGGCCTGATGAAAGGCATGAAATAAAACTGACAAACCCTGAGCGCTTTCTTCACTGGTTTAAGATAAGCGACCAGGAAGGCTACCCTGTGAATGTCGGGGGGTATCCTGCCATCTATTTTTCGTATAACGATGTTTACCACAAATACCTTATCCCTTTCATTTTTATTGGTGCCCTCATTCTTCTCTACAGGAGAAGCAGCAAGGACCTTGTTTTGCTTGGATGGCTGGCAGCAGTGTACATAGCGGTGCACCTCGATGTTATTGGATACCTTAATGTGGGCAGGGCTGCAAGAATGCTTCTTGCTGAAACCGCATTGTTTTATGCAATAATAGTGGTGGGCTTGTTTGGCCTGTTGTCGTTCATTCCGGTCAAAAAGAAAATGCTTGGCTATGCCAAAATCGCACTTGCTTTGGTATTCATAGCCTTCATGCTGTCTTCCAATGCCAGGGTGGCACATTCCACGCTCAAGGATGCCTACCCTCCTATCCTGAGAATAACGCCTTACCAGGTGGAGGCTGCTGAATGGATGAAGGCAAACCTGCCTGAAGATGCCTTTGTTGTTGTCAAGGGGACAATAAGCTACCCGAAAATCAGGTGGATGCTCACATATTCCAACAGGTATGTTGGCAACGATGTCCAAAGGTTCCTGGACGCCAACCTTACAACCAGGGACAAGGCCTACTACATGGTTGATTACTCTGACCTTATAATCACCGGCCAGCAGGGCCCTGCGCAAAGCCTGCTGCAGTGGGAACAGGAAGTTTTTGCCAACAGCACACTGGTATATGACCAGAATAATATCCACATATGGCACAATAATTTTGAGGTGTTCAGAAATTACTAAACCAACCACTAAACCAGCTTCGAAAGCCATTGATAGCCTGAAAGGGCTTGTTGGCTGGCAATTTATGCTGCTGATAGTTGCACTGCTTGGCGTGTCCTATTATCTGCTCGGGAAAATAGGTCTGCAAACCATTTCAATGTGGCTTTTCCTTTACATTGTGCCATCCTATCTGATCCTTCTCATGCTCGGCCTGGAGGAATCTGAGTCATTTGTTATTGCAATTTTTGGCACAGCAGGCGTTGTCCCTGCCCTCATATTCTTCATGAACTATATCATACCATCGCTCAGGGCATCTGCAATTATACTATGGGTAATTGAGCTGGTCCTGGTGTTTGTTGTTTACAAATACCATTATAGAAAGTGATCTTATTTGCCTTTTCCTATAATCTATAACTTTTTCCTATAACCTGTAATCCTGGTAGCTAGTATTTGCTCCATGAAGCAGTGTATGGCCCGGCCTATCCCCTATTTCTTGCTGCCAATATAGAAAATCGAAACCCCGAGGGCAATCTCCAAAATTGGCAGGGCTATGTGGTGCAATTTCAGGTGCAGCCCGGCCAGGCCGAGGTAATATGACAGTATGCCGAGCACGGCAAAGCCAAGCGCGCTGCCCAATATGGTTCTTTCCATGAAGCCCAGCTTTTCCATGTATTTCAGCATAAGGGCGTAGCCCGGGATTATGCCGAGCCATGCAATGGCCAGCACAATTTTTACAACATTGAGAATGGGCTCCCTGAAGAATGCAATCTTAAACAAGATCATAAGCAGGGCTATTATCATGCCTAATTGCACAATCTCCTCTTTCAGCTGCTCAAAAATTTTGTTCTTCAATACAGTCCTCTCCCGGCTTTTCATTATGCAATATCACGACAAGGTCATTGTTAAAAACAGGCTTCATCCATTCCTTCTTCACAAGCTCGCTGGCAACCAGAAGGTTGTACTGGGCAAAAACCTGCTGCCCGCTGCCCTTGTCAAAGACAAGGTAATCAAATGAGCAAATGTCCGTGTAGCCCTTCAGCCCTGCCAGGCCGGGGTATTCGAACTGGAAAAATGATTTTCTAACTGCAAATGCATCGCTCGCTCCCACAAATTCAGCATAATATAGCCTTTTAATGCTCCTGTTCTGGATTGCCTCAATTAACTGCGGTATTTCAGCAACATAATTTTGTCGCTGGTCAATCCACAATGCCGCATCCTGGTTGTAAAGGTCCCCATACATGAAGAATATCCTTGCATTTTCCGGCGTTTGGCTGGGCAGCCACCTAATCATTTCCCAATGGTAAGGGTCCATGAGCCCTGGGTTGGAGCTGTCCTGGTAGCCAGCGCTTGCCAGGAAGATAAAGCAAAGGGCAATTGATAATGCAGCTGCATAAACTGTCTTAAGCTTCTTTAACAGCAATTTCAAGACAAGATAAATGGACAGTCCGAGGAAAAGCCCCATGAATATCGGCCAGGAATACCTTACCTGGAATGCCCTGCTGTGAAACCCAAAATAATTGCCAAAGCCTATGGCCAGCATGAAAAGTGCAGGCAAGGCCGCATAGTGATTTTTTTTCAATGCAAAATATGCCGAGGCAATTGCACCTGCAACTATCGGAAATACAGCCCATCTGAAATTCCTGAACGTGACATCAAAATTTTCAGGCCTTATCTGGCTTAAAGTCCACTGGCTGCCCTGCCAATGCCCGTGGTAAAAGACAAGCAAATACCCGAAGCTGAGAGCAATGCCTATGATGCCGGAATAGACAATCCATCTTGTTTCCTGCATGCTCATTTCCCTTTTGGCAAGCTTGAAAACATAGTACAGCGCATAAAACAGCACCAGGAATGCAGCCTCGGAGGTATGGGTTATCAGCACGCCAGCCACAAAAATCCCCAGGTAGGCATAATAATGCTCAAGGTCATGCCTGTCTATCCACCAAAAAGCGGCTGCAAGGAAAACCATGGCCAGGGCCAAATCCCAGTTTCCCCAGAGCCAGCTGATTACAAACCTTTGCAGGAACAGGAAGACAGTCACGGAAAGGCCCAGGATTGCAACATTGGTGTTGAACTGCCTGGCTATCAGGTACATCACAAGCGACGCAAGGATCACAAAAAGATATGGCAGGATGGCGCCTTCATAAGTTTCAAATCCAGTGAAATTCGAAAGCATTGCATTTTCAGCATAGAAAACAGGCATGTGGAATGCCATGCTGTTTGTGTGTCCAAACCTGATGTAATGGGGCAGGACGTCCATTTTGCCGTGCATATTGAACCATTCTGCGAATGCCAGCTCGCCATAGGCATCAGATGCAAAATACCCATAGGGCAGATCGTGCGTTATCCTGTGGTTGAGTATTGTGCCAGGCCCCACATACAGAAATATTGCCAGGGCTGCAAAAATGAAAATGTGCTCAATCTTCACAGACTTCAAGTCAAAACTCATTGCAAACACCATTAATCCGCAAGCCCGCGCTCAATTAATCCGCAAACCTGTATTTTATCAGGCACCACGCAGCCTGTAAGCCATCTTTAATCGTGATTTTCTTGCCTTCATCATGGTCCCGGTTTTTGTAGCTAATCGGTATTTCCCAAATTTTGATACCATGCCGCAGGAGCTTGCCAGTGACCTCGGGCTCAAAGTCAAATTTATTTGCTCGAAGCCTTAGCTTTCTCAGCAGGCTGGTTTTCACAAGCTTGTAGCATGTCTCCATGTCAGTGAGCCTTGCTCCGTATATAATATTGGTCAGCCATGTCAGCCCTTTGTTCCCAAAATAAAACAGGCCTTTATGCAATCCATCCCTGTTCAGGAACCTTGAGCCGTACACAGCATCAGCTTTCCTGTTTTTCATTTCATCCAGAAGCATTATTATTTCCCTTGGGTCATATTCAAGGTCAGCATCCTGGACAATGCAGGCAAATCCTGATGCTTTTGACAGCGCAGTCCTCAGCGCCGCGCCCTTGCCCTTATTTTTCGGGTGGAAATAAATCCTGAGACTGGCATACTTCCTGCTTTTGCCGATTTTCTGCAGGATTTTTCTCGTGTTATCCATTGAGCCGTCATCTACAACAATTACTTCTTTCTCATATCCGTCAGTCTTGACTTTCATAACCTGGCCAATGAGCTTTTCAACTGTCTTGGCTTCGTTATACACCGGAATCAATATTGAAAATTTTTTTTGCCCTGCCATTAGTTGTCATCCAGTTCATTTATTTATAAAGGTTCTCCCTCAACAGGCTCTGTCCAGAGACTTGGTTTTGGCATCAAAGTTGTGAGGCTCTTCAATTATCGCCTAAAGCATTTTTCGCGGTTCCAGATAGAAAAATGCAATTATTGTCATTTGTTCAAAGCCGAGCCGATGCCAAAACTCGAGCCGAAGGCGAGATTCTGGGCAGAGCCCCCTCAACAAAACTATTCTTATTGGTGCCACTGCGTGATTTGCTTTCCCTAATTGACCAATTTAATTATTAACCCATTGCATACTCCGACAACATAATCTGCCATTCCCCGGGATTTCAAAAATACTTCTGGCTCCATCCCATCTTCCTGTCCATAATAATAAGCAGTATGCTCAAGGCTAATCCGGCAATTGTCAGCCACACTCCCTTCACAAATCCAGCAGGCACATAGCTGAACACCAAATCACCGCTTTTCCCATTGAGAATGACCAATGAGCCTATGCCATTTGCATTATGGATCCGGATTTCTTTTCCATTAATGCTGGCTTTCCATTCCGGAAACATGTAAAACTTTTCACCGAGGAAAAAAAGCCCTTTTTCGCCATTCAGCCTGAATTCAATCCTGTTTGGCCCGTAAACAGATGGCTTGATCTGCAACATTTGCCTGCCTGATGATTCCCGGGACAGCATAAGCGTCAGGTTCTCAAATGAAAGTGATTGGCCGGGATTAAATACATCCGGAACCAGGATGCCGCCGGCCTCAACAAATGCCTTAAGCTTTGGCGCATCAGCCGGGGCATAGCTGTTTTGCAGCAGGATAATCATATCATGGGCCATAAGCTCATTCTCCGAGTAATCTGAGACGCCCTGTGCTCCTTTTGTTATGACCAATTTGCCAGGATCAATGCCTGGCTGCAAAAGCATCTGGAACGCAACATTGTCAACATCAGCCTTTGCGCCAAGAATAAGGACTCCGTAATCTACAAGGTAATACCTTGGAAGGTACAGGTCATTGGAATAAAGATAGGGCCCGTCCACCCATTTCGAAAGGTCATCAGCTTCGCACGATGCGCATTCATCAAATTTCCTTACCAGGGTAAAGCCAGGGACATTTATCTCATTTTTTGCAGCCAAATACTTGACATTAGCCAGGCCGAGCAGCTTTGCAGGATTGTATTGCCTTGCAATGGCAGTGTACTGCACATAGTCGCCTGTCCAAATTGAGCCTCCTCCTCCGTAATGCTCTATTCCATACCTTGAATACCATCCAAACCCGTATGCAGCTATGATGTCCCCTACATCCAGGTTATATACCCTGAAAATTTCGCCTTTGCCCTTGATTTCATTTTCAAGGTACCTTGCCAGCTGGTTTTCGTCAATCTGCTGCTTGATTTCAATTGTCTGCCATCTCCACTTGGCCAGCCAAACATTTGCAAAAATCAATGCCAGCACTGCCAGGAAAAAAATCATGGCAGAGCCATTCCTGGCCATCCATTTTTTTGTGCTTTGCATTTTGCCCAATTTTGTTTCGAGGTAAGTATAGCCCATCCCTGCCAATAGCGGCATGGCGAAAACAAAAAGCACCAACGCCCTTTGCAGGTTGCGCATTTGCCTGAATCCCGGCGCATAGTTGTAGAAAAGCTGGCCCAGTCCAATGTCAAATGCAAGAAGGAAACCAACCAATGCAAGCAAAACCCCGAATACAACATATCTGTTTTTCATCTTTTTAAGGGACATGATTGCAAGAAGCGCGGCAACAAGCCCGACATCCAGGAAAAGCCATCCTGCCTTGACGGGATACAAATTACCGGGATAGAAATACTTCTCAGATCCAATGTATTCCGCATAGGAGACACCGGCTGCCCGGTTTGTGACCTCAACCAGGCTGAAATCAGGAAGCAGCTTGGAGGCGCTTAGCGCCACTGCAAGCACTGCCAAAGCCACAAAGATGACAACAATCCTCAAAATTGTTTTCTTGCCATGGTTTCCGGAAAACAATGCAAGGATTATCTCAAGGCCGAGGTAAATGCCCACAATCACCCAGGTATAGAGCAGGATGACAATCCCTCCTGACATGACCTGGCAGGCAAACAAGGCAGCTGCAAGTGCAATATTCAGGAAAAAATTCTTCCCTTCCTTCAGTGCCTTGATCACAAAAAGAAGGATCCATGGAATCAGCATGTACGGCTCGGCAATGCTCGGGTTTCCAATGATTATGAACTGAAGTATGTACTCATTGAAAATATAAACAAACCCTGCTATCATTGACGCATACACATTGTTTGTAATATATTTTGCCAGAAAATACATCCCGGCCAAACCGATTATCAGGTAGGAAAGCAGCGAGAGGTTTATGGCAAGGATGACCTGCTTGAAAAGCATCAGGTAGGCGAATGTAAGGTTAACGAAAAATACCTGCGGGTCTGTGAAAAAAGGATGCCCGCCAAACCATGACCTTGTCCAGAAGGGGAGTGTGCCATGCTCATAGACAGCATCCAGGTAATTCTGCGCAAAAAGCGTCTGCACCTCGATATAATGCGTGCCTGCAGGGTTTAGCCGCGTCGTGCTGAAAATTTCCCTGTAGTAAATCCCGGCAAGAACGAGCAAAATCAGGCCCGCCAAAATTTCCTTGCCATGCTTCCTAAAGATACTTGAGGCTTCCTGCTTCATCTTTCCACAATCCAAGGGTTTCATGCGACCATTTGAACGGCTTGTTCGCGCCAATGCCTATCTTGTTCATTGTGCCTATGAATTTTGTGCCAAAGTCCTTGCCATAAAGGGGCTTTTGGCCCCGGGCTTTTTTCCTGAAATCATCATTTTCCAGAATGGCTTTCACAGCTTCTGCCATGAATTCAGCTGAATAGGGCGGCGCCAGGAAATTTCCGCCAGACTGCCTGACAGTCTCGGGCCTGTCCGTGCTGAACCTGCAGGTCATGCACAATTTCTTCATCATGTTCATGTCTTCCTGCACGCCTCCGCTGTCCGTAAGGGCGGCAAGGTTGTGCTCAGAACTGTAAAATTCCACAACGTGCTCGAACATTGGCCATAAGTCAGTGAACAGGAAATTGTCTTTCTTCATTATGTCGCTGAATGCATCCTGCATGCCATAATTTGCAAATGCCTCCCTTGTCGCGCCCATCTGTATAAAAACAACTTTCCTTCCTTCCTTCACCAATTGCCTGACTGCTCCAACTATGCTTTTTAGCCTGCGCGCAGTCAGGTTTTCCCGCCTGTGGATGTCAACCCTTATCCATTCGCCTTTTTCAAGCTGCGGGTAAATCTCAAACACGCTTTGCTCAGGCTTTTTGCCAAGCTTGAGCTGAATTGCATCCACAACAGGGTTCCCGTGCACAAATATGTCCTCATCCTTGTAGCCTTCCCGTAACAGGTGCTGCCTGTTGAGGTCAAGGGGCGCGAACTGGAATTGGCAGGCTGCTGAGCTTACAAATGTGTCCCATTGCTCAGGGAACGGCTCATTGCGCAGCACTTCCCATTCTGCTTCTCTTTGCTGCATCACAAAATCCTGCGGGCTTGTTTTTCCGAGCTGCCTCATGCCTGCTGGCGACATGGATCTCAAGCCGGCCTCAAGGTTGATGCCTTTGTTTCCAACTGCAAAAAGCCATGCCGAGGGTATTACTCCTGCAAGGATGGTATCACCCAAGACAACAGGTACAGTCTCAACATCAGGATAAAGCTGCCTGAGCTTCCTCGCAAGCCATATGCATTTGAAATACAGTTCCCCTGTCTTCCTGCCGAGGTCGCCGCCAATGTGAAGGTCCACGCTTATTTTCCCGTCCAGCCCGAATTCTTTTATTCCCTGGGTCAGGCTGCTGTCATAGTGCTGGTTTGCATTTATGACAATGTATGGGTAGCCATTGCTTTCAGCAGCCTGTATTGCCCCATAGAATTTGTAAAAGCATGGCTTTGTGCCAACCACAAATGCAAGCAGCCATTTTCTATCTTTCCTGGCCTTCTCAGCAGCTGATTTTATTTTTGCATAATCAACCCTGATACTGTCCAGCTTCGGGATAAAATCAGATTGATTGACAGTGTCCAATGATGCCATAAGCTTCTCCTTCTGTATGAATTGGCCCCCTATGCTATGCGGTTTTTACACTCTCACCAGCATTAAAAACCTTTTGCTTTTTTAGGCTGTTCGAGGCAGCCGACTCAGTCCAAAACATGACACGTCAATATGCGGAATCCAATGCCAAGGGCGAGCTTTAAATAGTACGCGCTGATTACAGGCGATGGGTCAATCATGGACAGGAAATATAAGATCAGTGTCGTGATCCCTGTTTTCAGGGAGGAAAAGCGCATAAGCAGGTGCATTGACGAATCAATTTTCTATTTTTCCAATAATCCCTCAATTTCAGATTTTGAGCTGATTTTTGTAGCTGACTCAAGTGGGGACAAGACCATAAGCATCATCCGGAAGCGCACTTTCAGCGACAGGAGAATCCGGCTCATAGTCAATAATGACAGGCTGGAAAAAGGCTTTTCAGTAAAGGAAGGAATGCTGTCAGCGAAATATGACCTCATGCTTTTTTACGACGCAGACCTCAGCGTTCCCCTGACGGAAATCGGAAACTTTTTGGCCAAGATAAGCCGGCATGACATCCTCATTGCATCACGGGGGCTTCCGGATTCAAGGGTGCAGAAAAAATTCTTCAAGATACTCCTATCAAGGCTTTTTTCGGCTGTGAAACTGGTTATGCTGGGTGTCAATTACCATGACACTCAATGCGGCTTTAAGATGTTCAGGAAAAAAACACTTGTGCTGTTCCGCCAGCAGAGGATAAAGAGCAGCTGCTTTGATGTTGAGCTTCTGTACAACGCAGGCCTGCATAATTTTAGTGTAAAGGAGCTTCCGGTCACATGGATTGACTCGGACAGGAGCAATTTCAACACCCTCAAGGTCATCGGAAGGTTTATTGTTGATATCATGAGAATCAGGTACTATTCCTGGTCTGGAAAATACGGGCCGGCCGCAGGGAAGGCAAAATAATCTTAATTCAAAATAATCTTAATTTGTTCCTTTTTATTCCTTCTTATTTTATCCCTTCTTATTCAAATGAAATGCTTCAATCTGCCCTTTCTTTCTGCAGCACAGTCAGGGTGGCCACGCCAATCGGCATGTTCATCCCTTTCGCTATCAGCCAATTCTCTGCCAGGTGGATTTTCTTGAGCAGGCCATTGAGCATCATCCCGTTTCCTTTGGGGTTTTCAGAATTTTTCCTTGCAGACGTTTTCGCATTTCTTTTTAGCAGGCTGTCCTTTATTTTTTGCTCAAACGACTCCCCCTTGCCTGATGCTCTTTCCATGGTCCTGGCGAGCAATGCCGGGAAATAAAAAAATGGCTGGATATATGTCTGTCTAAGTTTCCTGAAGCCATCAAACAGCTTGTTCAGCCTTTTCTTGGTATACCTCCTGAAATGGAACAGCCTTTTGTCATCCGCCCCCCAAAGGTGCATGAACATTGGGACTGTGACAAGGGCTATTCCGCCTGGCCTCAGCACCCTCCTGACCTCCTGCGCAGCTTTTTTGTCATTCCTCACATGCTCCAGGGTGTCGCTTATTATCACAAAGTCAAAATAATCATCCTGATAAGGCAGCTTCTCAGCATTCCCCACTTTGAGCATAAAGCTTGTCCTGGCAGACTTGGCCCTCTGATGGCAGATCCTGATAGCCTCGCCGGAGACGTCCATACCATAGATTTCGGCATCCTTGCCGCAAATTTGCCTCATCATAAGCAAAATGCTTCCTGTTCCACAGCCTACATCCAACAGGCGGAACTTATTGTTCCTTCCACTATCCTGTTTTCCCGGTGCTGATTTTGCCATCCCGGAATATTTTTTATAAGCCTGCTCAAACATGTACCTTTTTCCAACCCAGAACCAGTAATCCTTTTCCAGCACGGCCATCTGGTTTATTGATATGTCATCCAATCATCACACCTGTTATTGCCCTAATATCACTTTATTCCACTTATTTTTTATTCCAACCATTTTCATTTTTTTCTGCAATAAATTTGCGTTATCCTGTCAATCAACTCAGTTGTGGAAAATCCAGGGACTTTCTTTACCAAGTAAAGCTTGCCGCCAATTGCCTTAATGGCCTTTGCCTCGACGCAATCCTTGCCATACTCCTCGCCATTGGCATGTACATCAGGCCTGGCCAGGTTTATCAGCGGGACTGCAATTTCCTTTTCATCCATCAATACAACATAATCAACGCATTCCAGTGCAGCCAGTGACTCCATCCTGTGTTTTTCGTCAATAATAGGCTTGTCCTTGCTCTTGTACTGCTTTACAGAGGAATTGCTGTTGACTCCCACTATAAGTGCATCTCCCCGGGCTTTTGCCTCCTGCAAAAAAGTTATGTGGCCAATATGCATTAAGTCAAAGCTCCCGTTGCAGGTGACTATTTTCTTCCCTTTGGCCCTCAGCTCATTGCATATTTTCGGGACAGCGTCCCGGGAGACAATTTTTTTTCTAGCAGCCATCGCCATCGACCCCTTGATTTGCGCCATTTGCAGCGCCGCCGGGCTTTTCGTGCTCCAGTATAATCTCAACAGCCATCTTTAAGTCAGGCGCCACAAAATCAGGCTCAACTGTCATGTTCCTGTAATATTCCTCGCCGTTAATCCCGCTTTTTACAAGCACGGTCCTGCATCCTGCGCGTGCCCCTGCCATTATGTCAAAATCCCTGTCACCTACCATCCATGACTTCTTAAGGTTAAGCTTGAATTCATGCGCAGCTTCCTCAAAAAATTTGGTTCCTGGCTTTTTGCATTCGCAGATGAATGAATATCCTTCAACAGTGCCGTCCTTGTGGTGAGGGCAGTAATATACCCTGTGTATTTCGGCCCCATGTTTTTTCAGCTCGGACACAATGTGATGGTTTATTTTGTTGACATCCTCTTCGGTGTAAATCCCTTTTGCCACGCCGCCCTGGTTGGTGATTATTATAAGCTTGTAGTCTGTCTTGGAAAGCTTTGCGATTGCCTCAACAGAGCCAGGCAGGAATGCAAAGTCCTCAAGCTGGTAAAGGTAGGTTGGCATTTCCACGTTTATTGTTCCATCCCTGTCGATGAAAATTGCCCTGTTCCTCCCAGATCTTTTCTTGGGGGGCACACGGGCTTCAGGAATTTGCCCTTCATGCTCATTTTCCATTCTGGTTTCCATTGTATTCTGAATCCTTCTTTATGTCTTTCTCAAGCTCCGAGGCTGTTACAGTTGAGGTCCCTATTTTTCCAACAACAATCCCTGCTGCGTGATTGGCAATCCTCGCGGCATCCTCCAGGCTCGAACCTGCTGCCAATGACATGGCCAAGGTGGCCACAACCGTATCCCCTGCTCCGGTAACATCATAGACTTCCTTGGCTTTTGTCGGAATGTGCTTGACCATCCCATCCTTCTTGAAAAGGGACATTCCCATCTCCCCTCTTGTGACCAAAATGTCAGTATCGTACTTCCTGACCAGGGCTTCTCCAACTTTCATCACATCTTCCCAGAACTCCTCTTCAAGGCCGGACATCAGGCATGCTTCGTCATAGTTGGGTGTGAGCAGATGGCAGCCATAATAATATTCCCTGTGCATTGGCTTTGGGTCCACAATTGTATAAACCTTGTTTCCTTTTGCAATGTCAGTAACCTTTGCCATGAAATTCCTGCTCAAAAGGCCTTTCCCGTAATCAGAGATTACAATCACATCAATGTCCTCAATGCCCTGCTTTAATTCATTAATTATTTTTTCCTCATGCTCCCTGTCAATGTTATGCACTTTTTCATAATCAACCCTGAGCAGCTGCTGGCCACGGGCCATTATTCTCATCTTGGTGATGGTCGGCCTTGTGCTGTCCTTGATCATGTAATCCGTATGCATGTTTCTCTTCTTCAGCTCCTCAAGGAGCGTTGCGCCCATCTCATCATTGCCGACTGTGCCTATGATATAGACATCCCCGCTCAGGCTGGCAACATTGTTTGCCACATTCGCGGCTCCGCCCGGCACAAACTCCTCCTTCTGGACATTAACTACCTGCACGGGCGCTTCAGGCGATATCCTTGTGACATCCCCTACAATTGACTTGTCGAGCATCACATCCCCTATGACCAAAACCCTTTTCCCCTTGAAATCCCGGATTGTCTGAATCAGTTTTTTTACATCCATTGAAATCCCCCTTATTGTTCCTTCCCGCCTTTCCAGGCCTTGGCAACAAATTCGTTTTCGACCAATTCGCATACAATATGCATTATGCACATCTGGGCTTCCTGTATCCTTGCTGTCTGGCTTGAGGGTATTATTATGTCCAAATCTGCCATGCCTTTTGTCTTTCCCCCATCCTTGCCGAGCAGGGCAACGGTCTTCATCCCCTTTTCCTTTGCCATTTTCAAGGCAAGCATGACATTCTCTGAATTTCCGCTTGTGCTAATCCCCACAAACAGGTCTCCTTTGTTTCCCAGGGCCTCAACCTGCCTTTCAAACAGCGTGTTGAATCCGTAATCATTTGCATGAGCTGTGATGACAGATGTGTCAGTTGTCAGGGCTATTGCCGGCAGGGTCTTCCGGTCAGTCTTATATCTTACTATGAACTCAGCTGCAAAATGCTGCGCATCTGCCGCACTACCTCCATTGCCGCATACAAGCACTTTTTTGCCGGATTTCATGGTATCCAGGGTCATGGCAGCAAATTTTTCAACCTTTCCTGCCATTGTATTGGCAACTGTCTTTTTTACTTCAGCGCTTTCAAGCAGCATTTCCCTTATCTTGTTTTCCATGCTCTCACCCTTAACCGTTTTATGAAATATGATTATTTAATATAGTATGACTAATTCATACTAAAAAATGGCTCTATTTATATATCTTTGCATTTTTTTAAAATAACAAGATTTAAATAGTAATACTTTTACATACTAAAAGTATGAAGGAAAAAATCGCAATATCAGTGGACAAGGGGCTGCTGCACCTGATAGACTCCAAAGTTGACGGCTCAGTGATCAGGAGCAGGAGCCAGGCCATAGAGCTTTTTCTGCGAAAAGGCATGGAGGAGAAAACAGTTGACACTGCAATCCTCCTGCTCCACCGTGACCATCACGATGCCGCGCTTACCAAGGTAAAGGGGATTCCCCTGATAAATTCCCAAATTGATTTTTTCAAGGCCAACGGGATAAACAGGGTCATAATGATAACCCAGCATGGCAAGAAAATAAACCTGATATTGCAAGCGCTCTCCCATGCAAGCATTGATGTTAAGATAATCGAGAAGGATGCACGGGGCAATGCTGAGGCGCTGACTGCGGCCAAGGGCTTGATCCAGGCGAGCTTTGTTGTGATGAGCGGCGACACGAACAACAATTTCAATCTGCAGAGCATGATAAAAAAGCACCTTGACGCCGGAAAGCTGGCCACAATGGGCATAATGAGCATAGAGAAGCCCGGCAAGTACGGGACTGCCGTGATGGATGGGGACCTGATTGTGGATTTCGAGGAAAAGCCCAGGCAGGCCAGGACGCATGTGGGCAACACAGGCATCTACATTTTCAAGCCGGAAGTGCTGGAATTGTGCGATGCGCATACAATCTCACTTGAGCGGGACCTGTTTCCAAAGCTCGCCAGGATAAAGCAGCTGACCGGCTTCTTCACATTGGGAGAATATATGCATCTTGGATAGTCTATTTCTTGTCAATACAAAGGCATATAAACTTGTATAGTTTGTTACTTACTGGGGGGAATTAATGATTGGGAAAATTCGATATAAAACAGTACCGATCGTTTTTTGCATGCTTGTTCTATGTATCCCAACGATAATTGCAATAAAGGCACCAGAGAAAGAGTGGGAAATGCAAATCAAACCTGGTTCAGGTTGGGTGGAGTCAATTGAGCAAACAAGCGATTCAGGATATATTATTTCTGGCAATACTCAGCTCTTATATGACTGGAAAGGCCATTACGCTCTTCTAATCAAACTGGATGAGTCTGGCAATCTGCAATGGAATCACACTTATAACAAGACCAATTATGACTTTTTTTCATCAGCTCGTCAAACCAGCGATGGTGGTTACATTGCCGCGGGGAGCACAAGAACAAAAGATGAAAAATATATGGATTTTTACAATCTCTGGGTAATAAAAACAGATGAAGAGGGACTACCCTTATGGAATAAGACCTATGCAGATGGCATAAGCTCTGACGCAAGAGAAGTTCAACTAACCACGGATGGTGGTTTTCTTATCTTGGGTTCCAAGCTCGTTCTAGGTTGGAATGTGACCGATTATTCTATCCCGCTCAACAATCTTTTTCTATTAAAAATAGATTCCGATGGCAATTATCAATGGAACTGGACTTTTCGCACATCTAATCACTCTAGCCAACTTTATTCCGGAGTGGTTCAAACATCCGATGATGGATATGCACTTATAGTAACAATCCTGAATGGATCCCAATATGGCGCAGACTTCTCCAGCCTGCAAAGGGAAATTTTCCTAATTAAACTGGACAGTAATAGAAATATTCAATGGAATCAAACCATCCAAGGTACAAGCTATCTATCACACATATTACAAACAGAAGATGGTGGCTATCTGCTCGCTGGATCTAAATCTCCCCAATTTGATGTCTGGGTTGTTAAGACAGATACAGATGGTCGCACGCTTTGGAATCATACCTTTGATAATAATAACACATGGGATCACCCTCAACATCTAACTTTGGCAAATGATGATACTTTTTTCATTACAACCGAGTCGATCTACCCCTCACTTTTCAAATCCAAAATCTGGATGTTAAAATTAGACGAATTTGGCAATTCTTTGTGGAATAAGACAGTTTCATTTCGCAATAATAATGATACCACATATGCGGCAGCGGGCCTTCAAACAGATGATGGAGGTTACATCGTCACGGGTACATCAGAAAACACAAGTCTTCCATATTTTTGGAGTCATGGTGTTTGGGTTGAAAAATTCGGGCAGGAAAACACTTCGGTTGATATTAATATTACTGTTCCACAACATAATTCAACGATTATAACAAATTTTACATGGTTAAATGTCACGACAAGCGAACCAGCACTTTGCACATATCATGGTGAATCTTGTGCACTAGTGGTACCTAAATCTTCTCCTGACTGCAATGTCGTTTATCCGGTAAATTTATCTTCAAGCAATAATATCTTTCATAGCTCCTATTTAAAAAATCTAACAAGTCATTTTAACTACAATCTTGCAATAGTTTGCAAAAGTGGTTCAGAATATCTGGAACCAGCATGGCTTAATTTTTACGTTGATATTGTCGATATCAATGACTTAGTACCGCCAGTAACACTAGCCAACAGCATGGATTATATATTCGGGACTTGGAGCAATACTTATTTAGAAATAAATTTTACGTGTTCTGATATCAATGGAACAGGTTGTAAACAAACTTATTATTGTATTGACACTACTGACATCTGTGAACCATCCATTACTTATAATAATAGTTTTAGCATAAATACGGAAGGCTATTTTTATTTGAGATTCAGAAGTACAGACCAGGTCAACAATCAGGAAGCCATTACGAGCAAAATTATTAAAATAGACAAAACTTTACCGGTCATAAATGTAACTGCTCCAATAACACAAGGTTCTTATAAAAGTGAATTTTTGCCAATTGAGTGGTTTGTTAATGATACAAATATTAACTATTCATTTGCTAATATTATAGATTTTAATGGTAATTTAATATGGGAATCACCCTCGCTGTCAGATGAATATAATTATTACTCCTTCCACAATCTTAGTGATGGCCAGTATAACATAACTGTTGTTTCTAAAGATTTGGCTCATAATTATGTCAACTATACCGTTACTGACGTTACAATCGATTCAATAGCTCCAATCTGGCAGTTTTTGAATCCAGAAAACAATATCACCACTGATAAAAACATACTTCAAATCAATTTCACGACTAATGAACCAGCATATTGCAAAATTCAGGATTCGTACAGTTATTTCTTGAATAATTTAAGCTCGCTTATCATATATGGCGCTGCATTTGGAGATCAAAATGATGCAATATTTTCTCAAAGTTTCACGTTCGAAAATTTGAGTGATTATTCCCACTATTACTATTTAATACGCTGTTCAGATTTGGCTGGCAATCAAAATGAAAATTCATATGAGTTTACTGTAATATATGACGGCGATGCTGACGGCATCCCCGACATCCTGGACAATTGTCCATCAATTTACAATCCATCTCAAGCAGATATCGATGATGATGGTGTTGGGGATTCATGTGATTCAGACAGCGATAATGATGGCATACCAAATGATCAAGATTACCTAACAGGCAACTCCAGTGACATAAATTCAAGTTCATTTGTACCAATATTATATATCAATAACCAATCCAATCTAAATCAAATCTTTACTGGACTTGGTGTTATAGATATTATGAATGAGAATGTTAAAGTCGCGGAATTTTCATATAATTTCAGTAATGGCACTCTTAACTTAGCAAATATTGCAATTGAAGTATCGTCCAATTCTTCCAATGGTTTTGTGCTAATTAATCTCAATGGGCAAACAATCGAAGGTACTAAAACTCTGTATCTTGAAAATGTTAATAACTTAACAACTCTTTGCATAAAAGATGCTGAAATAGGCTCAATAAGTCAAATTACAAATCTATGCAATGGCCCGAATGAATATAGCATTGACTGCCCCGGATATGCTAACAATAACCAATATCAATGTAATTACACTGGTTCCAGCAACAAAACTTATGTAATAAGTGGATTGACGCACACAGGTATCAACCAGCAGACTTATTGCGGAAATGGCGTTGTTGATTTTGGTGAAGATTGTACTAATTGCGATGCTGATGCAGGCTCTTGCCCAATTTCTTCCAGCTCTAGCAGTTCATCTGGAGGTGGTGGTGGAGGCGGAGGAGGTGGTGGACCAACTCTCTTTTACTGCTCCAAAGCATGGCAATGCAGTAGCTGGAGTTCTTGCCTAAATAGTCAACAGACAAGATCATGCGAATTTGTTGAGGTTCCCGAGTATACACAAAACACTTCATGTCCAAAAGGATCCGATGATATAGAAATAGCCAGAACATGCACATCTGCCCCCAAATCGGTTGTCCCAGCTTCCGAAGAGCAAGTCCCTAATGCTGCTGAAGATGTAAAATCTTTGGAATCCACTATACCAGGATCAGATCAAGATCAACTTGCCAAATTGCAGGATGTTAGTGCCATTACAGGTGCAGTGACCGGTTTGGAAAATTTTATCAGCAACAAAAAGCCCATGAACAAAATATTCTTAATATTATTTTCTCTGATTATAGTAATGGCACTTGTGATTTACGGATATAATCATTTTGTTGGTCGTAAGAAAAAACGATAATTGGGCTAACAACTCACTTCCCTGCAATTTTCCCAAACGCCATCATAACATTATCAACGCTTATCGCCTTCATGCACTTCTGGTATTCAGCCGATTTCCTCGAGTAAAGGCAGTCAGGGACCTGTCCTTTATGGGTGTTTATGCACGGGGTATACCTGCAGCTGTCCTGGTGGTAGACAAAGGCATTTTTTTCGCCGTACGGCGCCCACCTGACAGGGGTGTTCGGCCCGAACAGGCCAAGAGTTTTCACGCCCTGCGCAGCTGCAATGTGCATGGGTCCTGAATCATTGCCGACAAATGCCTTGCATTTCTGCAGTGCACAGAAAAGCTGCCTTACCGTGAAGAACCCGGCGGCATTGTAAACATTTTCCTTCAATTTCATAATTGTCATTATCTCATCCACTAATGCGCGCTCATCGCTGCTGCCAAAAAATATAACCCAGCATCCCTTTTTGCCGTACCTCTCCAGGATGCTGTCAGCCAGCTTGGCATATTTTTCCTTCTGCCATTTCCTTGATGGCGCGGATTCAGCAGAGCCAGGCGCTATTCCGACGACAAATTCCCCGCTTCTTATCCTCCTCTCTTTCATCCACTTGTCCACTTCGCGGGCATCATGCTTGTCAAACTGGACAGGAATAAGCTTTTTCACGGGAATTTCAGCCCCAACTGTCCTGGCAAGGTCCATAAAGGCAAATACAGAATGCTGCTGGTCATTGTAGACAGTTTCTTTGGTGTAGAGCAGGGACCTCAACCCATGGCTATATCCAACTCTCTTCTTTCCTGCTGCAAATGTGAGGATGGCTGAAACATTAAGGTATTCCTCCATATCAATAACCAGGTCGAATTTTCTATAATTCCTTCTCATAAACTCCAAAAGTGAAGAAATGTTAAAGTCAATTTCCACAAGCTTGTCCGCATCAGGATTGCGAAAATACACATCCTTGTTCCGCCTTGTCGCTAGTATGGTTATCTCGGCGCCTGAAAACCGTTTTCTCAATGCCCTCAGCGCAGGCAGGGTTGTGATGGTTTCGCCTATCCCCCATAGCTGGACGACCAGGATTTTCTTGACAGCGGGCCTTTTCATGAACTTTCTCATGATGGCAAACGGGATGTTGGCTATTCCAATGGCAAGGCAAAGCACCCCTCCGACAATCCTGTCCATTAGCTTTATAGTCCCAATCTGCATTAGAATCACCGATTTGGAATGGGCATTATCAAAATTTTGCCATCATGGGCAAATTAATCTCACTTTGATTTTTTTGAGGCATCCTCAATAGCCACTTTTCGGACAACCTCCTCGACTTTTTTCTGGGTTTTTCTCACAACATCATAGACATAAATTACAACTGCGATTATAAACATGAACCCCAGGATTATGAACAGGTCAAGGGTTCTTGTCAGCCTGAGGACTGTTGTTATGGGGTCGAGCCAGTTGGGAAACAGGGACACAAGGCCGAACACAATCCAGAAAAATGTCCAAAAGACATATTCCCTCACGGTGTATTCCTTCCTTTTCTGGTGAAGAAACGTAACATAAAGCATGAACAGCGCGAAAATGCTTCCCAAAATCTGGATTCCGAGTACCATTGTTCATCATCTTTGGGCCAAATTACCAATGCCTTGCCTTACTTGGCAAACCCATTTCCCCTGAGCTTCCAATACAGCAGGTCAAGCACAATCTTGAAGCCGTCAAAAACTGTTGTGCCCTTGTACTTGTCTGAATATATGGTTGCTATCTCCACTTGCTTATATTTAAGCTTATGCCTGCCCACATTTGCCACCATTTCCGATTCCATGCTGTAGTCTGAAACATTCCACCGGATTTTTGAATATGCATACTTTGTAAAGGCACGGTATCCGCAAAGCGAGTCCTTGATCCTGACATTATACAGCATTTCAGTCACCCTATTGATAAGCCAGTTTCCGACCAACAGGATTTTTGGCATGCTCTGGTTGAATTTCCTGGCCCCAATCACGATATCATTCCCTTTCAGCGCCTTGAGAAACAAAGGTATTTCTGCGGGGTCATGCTGGCCGTCTGCATCCAGCACAATCAGTATGTCAGCTCCATGCTCTATTGCATAATCGCATCCTGTTTTCAGGGCAGCGCCTTTGCCAAGGTTGATAATATGCCTCAGGACAAATGCTCCACTGCCCTCTGCCTTTTTCCCTGTCCCGTCAGTTGAGCCGTCATCTACAACAATCACATCCTTGATATGGCTTTTTACTTTTTGCACTACCCTGCCAATATTTTTTTTCTCGTTCCTTGCAGGGATAATGGCATAAATCCGGTGCGGTTTGATATGGAGTTTCATTGTAATCCCGTGTGTATTGTAATGAGACGTCATTATTTAATCCTTTCTACTTAAATCGGCTTTGCCCGAAAACTCGCCTTCCGGCCCGGTTTGGGCATCTGATCAGCATTGCAGCTTCTCATGCATTGCATTTTTCTCCTCTACAACCCCGAAAAATGCTTAATCCCTCCTAAAATGGGCTTCGCAAAATTGATGCCCAAACTCACTTTTCGGGCACAGCCACTGAAATCAGTTATTAGAACTCTCAGTTATGTTTCCGGATTCCTGCGCCCGCCCCGCTGTTTTTGGGGCAAACTCCTGCATGACATTCCTGTCCCGGCCTTCCCAGTCAACTCTCCAGACATAGACCTCTTCGCCAAAAACAGTTCTCTGGTATTCAAACTGGTCGAAGTATTTCAGCCCGTGCCCCCTGAAAAAGAACAGCCTGGTGAACATTGAATCAATTAAAGCCGGATCCATCAGCACGCTTTCATAGCCATCATCTCTTGGGATAATGGCAGCAGAAATTGTGCCCGCATTGTCGATTATTTTTGTATAAACCCCTGTTTGCAGCGCATATGCAATACTTTTTACCTTGAAGCCTGCCTGCGGGGATGCGCTTGCCGTGAAATCAGTGAGATTTACCGTCAGGCCGCCCTGGCACAATAGTGTATTTTGTTCCTGCTCAATGCAGGGCGTTGCAGATGAATAATAAGTGGGCCATTCTGAGATCCAGTCATTTGGCTCAGTAGTCTGGATTTCATAATAATACTGGTCAGCTGTTCCAGCATCCAGCCCGTATTTTTCCTGAAGGGTATTAATTGCAGTCTCGCCTGGCATTGCCTTGACATCATTGTACATTGCGGCTTTTTTGAAATCCCACAGCCCGAAATGGGCCCAAACCTTGCTTTTTCCGACCATGTCCTCGCTTGTTATGAAATAATCTTCAGGAGGCGTGCAGTGGGTGAATTGCAAAACATTTTCCGCCTGGGCGTCATCCAGGCCGTTTTTATCCAATTCAGCCTTTGCTGATTGCCTGTCCATGCCAATAATCTTCTTCATCACCTGCACAGTTTTCAGGTCGTCATTCAGGTAAGAGTTGAGTTCTGCTGTCCCCTTGTAGTTTCCACAGTCCAGCATGCGCAGGATGCCTGCGGCCTCATTTTCATCGCCTGTAACAAGGGTCCTTCCAATCCAATGGACAGGAGTGTAGCTTTGGGATGTCCCGTCAAATGTGACAGGCCGGTTCCCAATGTACTTGAACCAGTGCCCAAAATCCCACCAGGAATTTATTATTGCATTGCCGCCTGCTTTTTGGTCAATCGACTGCAAGGCAGCATACCATGCGTCGTTCATGTCGCTGGTCCTTTGCCTTGCAAGCGTGTAGCCGCTGTTAATCGGCGCAATTATCATGAGCATGAGCAGGGCGAATATAATCGGCTTGCTCCAAAAGCTTGATGTTTTCAGTTCTCCTGCGAGCCATCCCGATATTCTTGTGTACATGACACCTGTGAATATCCCGAATCCAATGGCAAATGCCGGGACAAGAAGCAAAATGAACCTGACGCCTTTGACGCTGGCAAACAATGTCGCCATAAACCATATGATCATTATTATTGCAAACTTGAAATCCACATCATAATCTTTCCTGAATGCCATCACGATTTTTGCAAGGAACGGCAAAATCAGCCCGGCGATAAAATAATAAAGGCTGTTCTTGAACACAAGCGCAATCAGAATCAGCCATACAAGGGATATGACAAAAAACCAAAATTCAGACTTGGTGTCCTGGCTGTCCTTTCTTATGGCAGTGAGCAGGATTCCAAGCACGCTGACCAGGAAAAGGAAATTGCCGCCAAGGCTTGCAATGACCTGCGGCAGGCTTGAGCCGCTCTGCTCGGCAACTGTTGTAAAGACATTTGGCCAGATTGTGTCTCCGGCAACTTCCTTGATGGCCAGGAATCCTGCCGGGCCGGTATAAAAGCTTGAAAATGCATTATAGCTGCTGAAGAGCAATGTGAAAATCAGTGCGCTGGCAAAAAAAATCCCGCCAATTGCAATGATCCAGTATGTTTCTCCTGGGATTGCAAGGGATGCTTTCGTGTTTTTCCGCCTGGCATGGTAATATGATGATGCCATCTGGTAAAGGAATGCAAAAATTACAGTTGCCAGTATGAAATCAAAAATATACCACCAGCCAACCCATCCTTTGCTGTAAAGGCCTGTAAACAAGCCTGCAAGAACCGCCAGCAAAACTCTCTTCAGAGTTGACTCTGCTTCAAAGGCCTCCAAGAAAAGCCAGGTAATCATCAATGGGAAGAATATGTTGAATGAGTCTGTATCGCTTATGCCTGCCATGCTCCTGCTGAGGAATGCCTGGTGGACAGCAAGCAAAAGCGCTGCAAAAAAACCGCCAACATTGCCGGCGAATTTCCTGGCTATGAAAAATGCAGGAATCAGGCTAAGCGCTGCGATGATGACTGGCATGAAAAATACCACCCTCTCAAGGGGGATGTTGCTGAATGCGGATGCTGCCTTGTATGAATACCCCAAAACATATGCATACAGCATGTCCTCTGGCACAAACCTGCCAATTGGGGCCAGCATGTGTGTATCATATGGCCTTCCTTCCCTGAGCTCATCTCCGGGATGCCCATTGTCAACGACATTTCTTGCATGCCTTATCCAGTAATACGGGTCAATTGTTATGAGGTAAGTGAGGCCATTGTCATCCTTGAATTGGGATTTGAGATAGGCAGAGGTTTGCCCAATCTGGGAATCAATCTGTGACTTGGCTGACTGAGAAACCCTGGAGAATTCCTCATTCACCAATGCATTCTTGTTTTGGTCGGGAAGGTTTGGATACTGCGCATCAACTTCCAGCCTGATGTTTGCCTTTATGTTGCCGACAACATTGTCTGTTGCAATCTGGTCGGTCACAGGAAGGCTGTCTGTCTGCAGCCTCAGGTAGCTGCCGGCAATTATGGGGATAAGAATCAGGAGCAAAATTCCATATGTTTTGAAAAAATTCCCTGCCTGCGCTGCTGAGCTTTTCAGCCCCAATGAAAATTCAATTTCATCATCACTATTCTTTTCATCCTGCGGGCCGCCCTTGAGAAAATTCTTGACTTTAGAAAAATCAAAGCTGATCTCCTCATCATCTTTTTCAGCAGCTTTTGTTTTCTTCTCAGAAGGCTTTTTTTCAGGGTGCGCCTTGGCTGGCCTGCCATTTTCAGGCTCGTGTTTAGCAGACGGCTTGGGCGCTGGCTTGTCTGCTTCCGGTTTCTTGCCGCGCTTGAAATATTTTGTTATGGGCGAGAAGTCAAACTCAATGTCTTCATCATTGTCCCTGGATTTTGCCATAGCCCGTTGTGAAAAATAGGTGTTTATAAAGATTGGGGAAATTATGTATTGGTCACCCTATGGATGTCAATCCTATCCGTTAAATGGCGGATGTTCGGAAAGGCAGGGATCAAACTGTCAAAAAACGCCATATCTATTTTGAAACCCGTAGTTGGAAGGGACGGGAGTATATGAACCATTTTTTGCTATGTTTTTTGGTGTAAACAGTCTTTCTAACAGGCTAAAATAGGGAGTGGACAATTTGAAACCCAGTCTCAAGCATAGTCTCTGAAATGAAGATTAGGCAGGTAAAATTATCTCAAAAACATGGGCATAATTTGAAACGAACCCTCTTACGAGCCCTCTAAAATGAACAGTGGTCGTCTTGAATTTCCATCTCTTAATCTTATTTCTTACTCGTATAAGTATAACTTAAGAAAGGTTATTTTGTACATAAATCTTGTCATTTCTTACTTTATGAAGTATATTATTAAGAAACTTTAAATAGTAGTTAAATTTAACTTGGATTATGGGGGAAATAAAGATAGTTGTTGACGGGTACAAGTGCGAGCGTTGCAAACATGAGTGGATACCTCGCTCACGAAAGAAACTTAATCCAATAATCTGCCCTTCTTGCAAAAGCCCATATTGGAATATTCCTAAGAAGAGGAAGAAAACAAAAACAGTATCAAAAGGCTGAAAAATGGTTTTAAGAAAATTAACTAAAGAAGAAGCGAAAGAGGAAGTCAAAAAACTCTATGGCATAACCGATGAAGAAAAGAGGATTATTGAGGATTCGTTGAAATGAAAAGAAGCAAACAAGATAAGCAGTTTTGGATTCAGCTTGACCAGTCTAACAGGGATTTTCTTTCAAATACTGCAACGTTTATGCTAAGTTATGCAATATCTTTAATATCGCTTCTTATTTCTGTCATTGCTATTATTATCGCTATTAACGGAATATCCTCTTATACAATTGGTGTTGTAATCTTTTTTGGAGCGATCATGATAATTGCTGCTTTCTGGTTCTCCAAGAAAGTAAAAAAGACTTTGAAGGATGCAAAGGCATTGAATGAACAGCTTCAGAAAGAACTTACAAAGCTATATCCTGAATATAATAATAAGTTTAGGTGAGTAATCAACTTGACTCAAAAAACACTTGACGGAAAGGATGTTGAAGAACCAAGCATTTGGTCAGATGGTGCTTTCGCCGAAACGTTAGGTCAAGATGATATGAAAGTTAAAATGCGTACTTTTCATATGAAGCATGATGAGGAGATGAATTATAATTGTTCAAAATGCAAAGCTAAAATTTCAGCTCATAACAACGACTGGCATAATAGAATGTGCGATAAGTGTTTTAACAAAGAATTTTTCCCAGAGGATTAAAAAATGGACACAAATAACGCAATTGTGGTTTTTCAGGGAAAGAACATAAGGAGAACTTGGCACAATAATGAATGGTGGTTCTCTGTGTTTGATATAGTTTCAATTCTTACGGATAGTGCTGATCCCAAGCAGTATGTCAAGAAGATGCGAAGCCGTGATCCTGTTCTAAATGCCAACTGGGGTACAATTTGTACCCCCCTTGAACTTCTTGCACCAGATGGCAAGAAAAGAGAGACAAACTGCGTCAATACTGAAGGAGCATTCAGAATCATCCAATCAATACCTTCTCCAAAAGCAGAGCCGTTCAAACTTTGGCTGGCAAGAGTCGGCTATGATAGGGTAAAAGAGATTGAAAATCCAGAATTAGCCCAAAAACGTATGAAAGAGCTTTTCAAATCTAAAGGGTATTCTGAAGAATGGATAGAGAAAAGAGTTAGAGGTATAGCTATACGAGATGAGCTTACTGATGAATGGGATAAGCGAGGATTGCAGACAGAACGAGAATATGCAATTCTAACAGCAGAAATCTCAAAAGCGACATTTGGCATGACTCCAAGTGAATACAAAAGATTTAAAGGACTTCAAAAAGAAAACCTCAGAGATCACATGGATGATATAGAGCTTATTCTTACAATGCTTGGAGAAGCAACCACAACAAGATTTACAAGAGAAAGAGACTCAAACGAATTTCAGCATCTCAAAAAAGACGCTAAAGATGGCGGCGATGTTGCAGGGTCAACAAGAAAAGACATAGAACAAAAACTTGGCAAAAGCGTCGTTTCAAATGACAATTTCTTAGAGAAATCAGAAGAGCAGAAACGACTCACCCATAAAAAGAAAGAAAAATAATCATTTATAAAGAAAACATCCGACAATTAACATCTATGGGTTGAACAATATGGGGAAATTTAAACATCATCCCTTTTCCTGCTGAAAAATTTCAATCCATGCCTCGACAGGCCAGGCTCTGCAAGAAATAATTTCCACAAGAGGCTTATTGGCCTGTCCCTGCTTTCATGTTCGAGCACTTTTTTCACTGATTTCTTTTTCATGCTTCCGATGAGCCGGTTATAGTCCTTGTCTGAGAACTTGTCCAGCAGTTTTCTAAGCTCAAGGTGCAGCCATAATTCCCTGCCCAGCGTTTTCCGCCATTCTTTTTCATAATTCCTGTTTTCAAGAATGCACCCGGCAGCAATCTGGCCAGCTGTCATGCCCTGAATTATCCCTCCTGCTGTCGTGGCTTTAACCTGCGTTGCTGCATCGCCAACCAGCATAACCTTTCCATCCCATGACATTGTCCGCAATTTCGGATTATATATTGGTATCAATCCGCCCTGCTGCTCAACTATCTTTTTTGCTCCCACCCTTTTCATCAAAAGCTGGAACAATGCATGTGGATTTTTCCTGTCTGCCAGGCCAAGCCTGACATGGTTTTCATCTTCCGGCACAGCCCATGCAAACAATCCAGGGCATACACTGCCAAAATAAGTTTTGTAAAGCTCAGGGTCATTTTTCAGCTTGACCAGTGCCTGCGCGCCCACAAAGAATTCCCTCTTGCCATATAGCCCTGCCGATTTTGCCACCTGGCTTGACGGCCCGTCACAGCCAATAACACGCTCAGCATTGTATTCAACTATCTTTCCCCCTGTCCTAAGCCTGATTTTTCCCAATCCTGGGCTGTAATCCAGGAATCTGTGGGAAGTCAGGACCTTTGCACCCGCATCCCGGGCCATGCCTGCAAGATACTGGTCAAACCTTGTCCTGTGGTAGATATGCTCTTTTTTCTTAAGCTTCAGCTCAACACTGGTGTTGTCAGGCGCAATTGCCTCAATCCTGCTGATTTCATTGGCAAAATACTCCTTTTTCGGGGGCAAAATCTCAGTTATTGTGCTTGTAAGAACGCCTGTGCACTGTACAGGGCTTCCAATTACCTCATGGTCTTCAAAAAGCGTCACTTCTTTTCCAGCCTTGGCAAGATTGTAGGCTGTCCATGATCCAACAGGCCCCGCACCTATAATTGCAATCATATATGATTCAGCTCTCTGATTTCGCCACTCTCCCTGCTTTAAAACCCTTTGTGTAAGTGCTTTCCATACACCATAAAATTAGTAACTACTATCCAATGCTAAATAATCCAAAGCTTTATAAATGATGTGGATTTACATACGGGGCATAACTCGCACTCAATGGGTTGCCAGGGGGCGAAAAAATGAACACAAACAGGCTCGCTTTATCATTTTTCATGGTTTTGCTTGGAATATCCATATTCGCAGCTACAGCAGCTGCTGATTCTATAAGAATTGATAGGGTTTATCTTAACGGGCTCAAGCTTTCTGAAGGGGGCACCACAAGAATCTCAAATTTTATGGAAGGGAACAGCATTGTGCTGAATGTCCATGTGGACTCAATAGACTCCCTCTCATCTGTCAAGATTGAGGCCCAGCTTACAGGCGACAGCGGTAAAACTTCAATTGACAGGACCAACTCATTTTCCATGAAGGCCAATGTCACATCCATTAAGACACTTTACCTTACCCTGCCGGACAGCCCGGACAATGAGAAATACAGGCTGACTGTATTTGCGCAGGACTCAAGCAAGGGCTCAGACCAGGCAGAATTTACAGTCCAGATAGAATCGCCCAGCAAGGACGTTGAGATCAGGCAGATTCTTGTCAATCTTGAGAATAATGAAGTCCAGGCCGGCCGGACCGTGCCAGTCTCAGTCAGGGTCAAGAACTCAGGGGACCGGGCAGAGGAAGACATAAAGGTCATGGTTTCAATTCCAGCACTCGGGATTACTGCTTCAGACTTTATAGAAAGGCTGGATGCTGATGAAACAACCACAACAAGGCAAATGAGCCTAAGGCTTCCAAGGTGCGTAGCGCCCGGATTCTATGAAATCGAGGCAGTTGCCAATTTCGACAATTTTGACTACTCCGAAACAAAGTCAGAGTCTTTCAGGATAACTGAAAACCCTGCATGCAATCCGGCATACAATCCGTTCATTGGCTATGATGGGAACCAGGTTAATGGCGGCGCAAGCTATCCATCTGACAATTATCCCTCCAGCAATTATCCATCAAATAATTATCCTTCCACTAACTACCCAACTGGCTCAACTGGCCAAAGCGCCAGCGTGACAATCTCTGTTCCTCCGTCAGGGGATGCAACAGCAGGCGCAGGAGGGGCAGTTTATCCAATCACCATCTCAAATCCATCTGCAACTGCAGAAACATTTAGCTTTACAGTGGATGGAATTGGCTGGGGATCATACTCATTTGAGCCAACCAACATAATTACAATCGGCGCCAAGGGAACAGGCACAACCTATCTGTATGTGGCAGCTGACAGGGCTGCTGCTCCTGGAAATTACAATTTTGCCCTGATGCTGACAAACAGGGGCTCAACAAGCTCAATACCACTTGAAGCCAACATAATCGCAGGCCAATTGCCAGCAGGGACAGGCTCAACAGGAACACCAGCAACAGGAACAACAGGGGCCGCAGGCAGTTCAGGCAGCGCAATTGTGGATATTATGAAAAAAGTGCTTGAGATATCGCTGATTGTGCTGGTCGTGCTATTAGTGGTCACTGGCGTATACATTGCCTACAGGAAAATAAAGCATTCAGAAGACAGCGCAGAGAGCGCATCCGGCATCAAGGAGAAGCAGGCAGCGCCGGAAAACAAGCCAGTTTATTATTGATTTTGCACGCATTCATTTATGGATTTTATTTTGTTATCGTACATTGTTATCATATGCATTTCATATGCATTCGATTGTCAAGTCATAAATCATATAAGGAGATGCCATACAAATTTCAAGTTAATCCGGAGGGGGATGTCAGTGTCAGCAAGAACAGGAACGAAATCAAGTCAAGCTGGTCCACTCCGCATTCTATGTCTGGCCATTATATCTTTTTTCCTGATTTCTGCAGCAATATCATTAACATCAGGCCCCGCGTACGCAGCCAGTGATTTTCAGGCAGTTGCACCTCAGGCAAGTATTCAGGCGTGCACATGCGTCTCAGCCAAGGCCCAGATATCAATCTATAACACTGGCAATTCTGCAGGAATATTCCAGCTCTATGCAACCGGTGACAATGCAGCGTGGTCAACCCTGGTTCCGGGCGTTGTCAGGCTTGATCCGGGCAAATCAGCCACAATCAGCCATTACATAAATCCGCCATGCGGCCAGACCGGAACATACAATCTGGGCATTGTTATCCAGTCAGATTCCGGAGTCTCCAAACAAATAACGCAGAATGTCGTGCTCTCAAACTGCCAGAATCTCCAGGTATTGATTCTCAACTCATCCCAGGGTTCCTGCTCATGCACTGAGAGGAAATTCAATTTTATAGTCAAGAATTCAGGGCAGTATGTTGAGGCCTATGATGCGCGAATAATGCCTTCCAGCGATTCGCTGGCAGGCACGGCACTTGTTGATCCACAGGAAATCGTGCTAAACCCGGGCGAGGCAAAACTGGTTTCAGCCATTGTCAAGCCAGGCTGCTTCCAGTACGGGGAACTGGGCTACACTTTTGAGGTCCTTGCCAGGACGAGCAAGTATCTTGCGAAGGCGCCGATAAAATATGTCTCCAGCGAATGTTTTGACTATGAGCTAAATGGACCCACAGGGCAACCACTTTCATGCTTAAGAGTGGAATCCAGCATTCCGGTGGGCATCAGGAACATTGGCGAAGAATACAATTCATTTACAGCATGGCTCGCATTGCCTGAAGGCTCCGAGGATGGAATCCTCGGCTGGACTCACTTGGAGCATTATGATTTGTCCCTTGAACCGGGAGCCTCTGGCCAGTTCACAGTAAAAATTTTGCCGCCTGCAGATGCCGGCCAGGGCCTGCATGAGCTTTCTTTCCAGGCCCAGTCAGACAAGGGCCAGGTTTTAAAATCACAAAATCTGCTATTGAATGTCACAGAGTGCATGGGCGCCAAAATCAGCTTGTTTGCTGAAAAGCAGACTGTCTGCTGTGGGGTGAACAGCTTTGATTTTAACCTGCAAAATACAGGAACCCTTGATTCAGCAATAATACTTTCTGTGGACAGCTATGCATGGGCAGAGCCGAGGAAGATGAAATATTTCCTGGAGCCTGGCCAGGCTGAAGCCGGGCAGCTTGTAATCGATGTGCCCTGCTTTGAAAATTCCTATGACCTCACGCTCAACGCAAAAACTGAGGGGCATGAAAGCATAGCAGACTCCGGCACCATCCGGCTGGATGTCAAAACCCCGGGCCAGTGCTTTGAGCTGCAGCCGGAATTGGAAAAAGTTAAAATTGAATATTCCAATTATTCCATTATTAATTTTACTGTTGCTAACATTGGCCTGAAGCCGTCGAGGTACAGGGTCAGCCTTGTTGATGTGCCATACTGGGTCAGGCTTAACACCACCACAATCTCAGTCAATGATTCTGATATCGCAACATTTGTCCTGGAAGCATCCATAAATGAAAGCGTGCATCCGGACAAATACAGGCTCGACATACGGTTTGATTCCACGAGCAGCAATGCAACTTATGTCCTTCCATTCTATATCACCGTAAAAAGAAAATACACTATTTTCCACGACGCTATAGTCTGGGCAGGCCAGTTTGTCCGCCAATATTCGGATTATTTTGTCATAATAGCAGCATTGATTGTAATCCTATGGGTGCTGAACAAGGCCTATTCGAGCTACAGGCAGAAAAAATTGGCGAAAATTATTCTTGAAAGCCAGGCCCAGCACATGCAGCAGCTTAGGCTTAGCCAGATGACCGCCCTTCAGAGGCGCAGGGAGCGAAAGCGCCTAAAGCTGGAAGCAAAGCAGGAGCGGCTTGCCGGAACTGAATCCAGAAAGCGCATGCTGCAATACATCCAGGTTGCAGGCATTATGCTTGTGATAGCAGTTTCCCTTCTTTTGTTTTTCACAAAATACAAGGAAACACAGCCCGAGAAATTCCAAAACCAGACATTTGTCCAGGACATATTTGTCGTGGTCTCTGACCTGAAAGACTATGCCATAAAGCCTTTCATGCCTTTGGCTGCAAATGAAACAGAAACACCGTCAAGCGAACCAAGCCTTGAGGGCAAGGACCGGCCTGTCCTTGCAATAAACCGAACGCTCGAAATCAACATTTCCAAAGGCACGCCTCAAAATGACACATCTCCATCTCCAAAGGGCACATCTGAAAAAAATATATCTGAAGGCTTCGTGGATTCAGTAAGCTCCAATGCCCCAGCTGCTGCAAACATCACTATTGCAGAGCCTGAACCAATTGTGGAAAAGGACGAATCATTCACTTACCAGGTTATTTATATCGGGGAACAAAAGGAAATTGACCTTTCGCAATATTTTGTTGACCCTGACAGCGGGGACAGGCTGCAATTCACTTTTTCTTCTTCATCAGGGCTTGATGTCAGGATGCAGGATAGCATTGTAGCCATCAGCGCATCTGCGACTGCCAGGCCCGGCTATGAAACAATTTTCTTCACAGCAACAGACTCAGAGGGCTTGTCTGTCACAAGCCCGGAAATAACAGTGGTTGTCCGGCCCGCAAGAGGCAGCGTACCGGCTGAAAGGCGTGCAGATGCAACGAACAGCCAGGATATGGATGCATCCATCCGTCCCATACAAAACGAATCATCAGATGAAAAGGCATCTCCAGATTTTGTGTCTACTCTTTCAGGGCAGGAAGGCTATCTGAAACAGCGCTTTGCCCAGGAAAGCAAGAGGCAATTCTCATTGCTGCTTGTCGCCCTGGCGATTATTGCATTAATTATCGCAATCCTGCACACTTCCTCTGGCGAAGGGAAAAAAGCAAGGGCTTCTGGGAAGAAATGATTGCCTGGATTTTTCAGCAGCCAATTTTGCGGATAAGTTTATGGGAAGAACCAGTTTGCAAGAAGACAGTTTAATCAGTTTATAAGAAAACAGTTCTTAAAAATAAAGTGGGGACGCTGCGATTTGAACGCAGAACATCTGGTATCACCATCATGTCATAATCATCGGCTTTCGCCTCATCGCTCCATGAACTGGAGCCAGGTATGATGCCAGGTTTCACCACGTCCCCATTCTTCCCTTGGCCGCCTTGGCGCCTTTGCTTTTTCTTGCCGTGCCTTTTCTTGCCGGATGGCCAGTCGCCATTCACGAGATTAGAGAAATCTGCCCCATTTAAATCTTTTGAATATTGCAACAACAATATTTTTATAGATTTTCGACTGGATATTGAATATGAAGGCGCATAACTGGTTCATCCTGGGGCTTTGCATCCTTGCCGCAACCTTTTTCCACGCATTGTCCTCTCAATCATTTCAGGTTCTCCATTATGTTTTCATCGCGCTTGGGACTTTTTTTATTGTCGGGGCATTCATTTCAGGCGGCGGAAGCATCAAGACAGGGGACGAAGCCCGGGACCCCAAGGAAATTGGAAGCAAAAGCATTTTCAAGATAAAGACCCTGGCCTATGTCCTGCTTATCTGCATTGCCGGCGCGATGTACTTTTTTTTTGACCGCTTTATTATTGCATGGGCACAGACTGTGCCCTGGCTTTGGGCAGTGATCCAGCATTTTTCAGAGCAAATGCAGGGCCATACTTTGCTCGGGCTTTTCTACGTTGCATTTATCGGGTCGATTTTCTTTACTCCCCTGCCGGTTGAAGTTGCGGTTGTTTACTACCTTGCCATAGGATACCCCATCCCCATGCTGCTGCTAATCCTGCTGTTGGGCGCTGTTTTAGGCGAAATTCTTAACTATTCTTTTGGCTTTGCGCTCGGCGGGCCAATTCTAAGATATTTTGTCGGCGAGAAATTCGGGATGTGGCAAAGGCGCATTGAAAAATTCGGGGGATTGGTGATTTTTCTGGTGAGTTTCCTGCCTCTTCCCCTTGGGCTAGTGGCAGTCTTGCTCGGCGGCTTGAAATACCCGATAAAGCGATTTCTTTTCTGGATGGGGCTTGGCCGCCTGTTTAGGTACTCAACTGTCATAGTTCTGCAGATTTATTTTTCAGCCCACATGCCTGCATGGCTTGGCAGCCTTACGGGCTAGAAAGACATCCTGTCCCCGATTTTGGTCCTGGATTTGCCTGCAAGGCCAGCTGCAACCTCTGCAACAAACTTTGCCTTTTTCCCGGATGAGTAGGCTGTGAACGGCCGAAAATTATTTTTCAGGTCAACAACCCTCTTATTCTTGTCCATGAAAATTACATCAATCGCATAAAATACGAAAAACATGTGGAGGGAAACCTGCCTTTCCCCGCCAAACTCAAAAATCAGCGCTGATTTTTCATTTTTGCAGGTGAACATTAGCCCCCTTGCCTGGCACCACCTTGATTTGCATACTGTGACTTCATCTGCAACAGCCCGTTTGGTTGTGATATTCTCAAGCATGGGGATTGTATTTGGGAAAAGGTTTAAATATCTAATGCATCTTTGTCCTGCCATAAACTGATCCGTAAACTAATCCGATTGATGGCTTAGTGATTGTGTTGGGCACGTCAAAAGGGGTGCATTGTGAAAAATAAAGCAATTCTGCCGACAGCAGCAATCCTGATAGCATTGTTATTGGCATACCTTGCCATGTCAGACAGTGTCACATCCCCTTCAGTTTCTGGTGCCAACATTTCAGGCACCTACACATTTAACTGCACAATTGACAGCATAAACAATGCCACAAATGTAAGCTTCTACATGGTCAATTCCACTAATACAATGCCCTTGGGCGTAGACTACAATACAAGCCATTCTGAAGGCTCGCAGAATTTTTACAACATTACTTACAATACCAACACGCTTGGGTCAGGCTCTTATACATTGTACTGCAATGCATCAAATGCTTCGCTTGCCACTGCTTCTGTTTCCAGGCCTGTCACAGTTGACTATAATGCACCATCTGTCACAATCAATCTTCCAACAGCAAAACTGTACAACACAAGCACCCTAATCTTGAATGTCAGTGCATCGGACCTGGGCACCGGCGCGTATACAGTAACATACAGGTACAGGAACCTATCAAACGACATACTTAGCTCATTTGCAGGCATGACCAAGGACTCGTCCAACTACTGGATACTTGACTTTACATCAATTGCCTCAACACTGGATGACGGAAATTACAGCTTTGATTTCAATGCCACAGACTTTGTGGCATTGTCAGGCAACAGTTCAGTCTGGGGCATTGCCTTTGACAGGTCTATACCAAATGTTGATTATTCAAGCGCTTCATCTTCTGATGGCGCTAACCAGACATCTGCAGCGTTCAATGTGAATGTCACTGCCAATGACAGCAGCTCAATTGCCACTGTCACGCTCATCCTTGACGGCCTCTCCAATGCTTCCTTATCTGGCACAGGCGGGGTGTACAGTGTGAGAAAAACCCTGGCAACAGAGGGCACTTACACTTATTACGTCAGGGTAAATGACTCAGCAGGCAATGTCAATGTCACCGGCGCCAGGACAATAAGCTATGACAACACTGCGCCTGTCATCAATATCTCAAATCCTGCAAATGCAAGCACTGTGGCAAACAGCTACTTCAATGTTTCTGTGAATGTCACTGAACTACTTCCCAATTCAACTTTCTGCTCTTACAATGTCACAAATGCCGATACTGGCGCAACAGTGAGGGTCGGGTCGCTTGATGCCGCAGGTTATGCAAGCCTTTCAGGCACAAGCAGGTTTTTCACAATAACACCTGCCTTCACCCAGCTTACCGACGGCAACCACACAATCAATGTTACCTGCAAGGACATGCTCGGCAAGCAGGCATCTGCCAAGAACTATGTGACAGTCGCAGATACAACAGGCCCAGTCATATCAAATGTCGATTCCAGCTCAACCTCAACTTCAGGCACAATTTCCTGGACAACAGATGAGGATTCCACTTCAGAAGTAATCTGCGGGACAGTAACCAATCCAACTGCATCCTGCAAAAGCAGCGCAACCTATACCGACACACATAGCTTAACAGTCTCAGACCTGGACAGCGGAACAAAATATTATTATCTTGTCAAAAGCTGCGACTTGGCGGGAACATGCACTACATCAAGTCCAGCCGGGAATTTTACAACAGCTTCCATTGGCAGCAGTTCATCGAGCAGCTCAAGCAGCAGCTCAGGCGGCGGAGGCGGCGACACAACTGAAGCCTCATCTGTAACGCAAGTCTGGGATTCTGTTCCTCCGGGAGTGCTTATATCAAAGGCAATATCCAACACAAACATACCTGTTACAAAAGTGAGCTTCACCCTTGCCACATCTGCCTCAAATGCCGAGCTCAAGATTACCGGGCTCACTTCGAGGCCCGGCAGCGCAACAGAGCCGGAAACAACAGCATACAAATATTTTGAAATCACCAAGACAAACATTCCCGATGTTTCTCTTGCCACAATTGAAATTGAGTTCACTGTAACCAGGAAATGGATTACAGACAATAATATAGATGAAGCAAAAATTGCCTTGCTCAGGTGGGTCAACAGCGCATGGGCAAAGCTTGAGACAAAGGCTGTCAAATCCACAAGCACGGAAGTGACATTTAGCGCAAAGTCGCCTGGTTTCAGCTATTTTGCAATTTCTGGCGAGGCAGCAGCCACAACCGAAGATCTGCACGCGGATGCAGCTGCAGAAACCGATGATACGGCGCAAAATGCAAGCCAGGAAGATATCTATGAAACCTTGGGTGATGCACCTGCAGGAGATACAGCCACCGGAACAGGCCAGGAAGAAACAGCAGGTTCCGGCCAGGAGACAACAGATGGCTCAGCGTCTGGGAGTTCCAGGAAGGCGCTCACCTGGATTATTATTATTGCAGTGATTTTGGTTATTGCAGCAGCTCTTATATATTTTGTCTATGGCCGGCGGGGCAGCGGCGGATTTGGCCTTCAAATGGGCAAGGAATCAGAATCTCAATCCGCACATTCATTTTCATCTGATTCATCTGAACGTGACCATAAGGATGCTGGCAACAAAGAGCCACCAGAACAGGAAAGGAAGTCCTATATCTAAAAATCCTATCTAACAATGCACTCTGAACAATGCACCCTGCCAATATAGAATATATCCTGAAATATTCTTTTAATACCCTTATGCTGAAAATTTTGCTGTTAACTAACCTTGAGGTGTAACAAAACCTTTATATATATGCCAAGTCTAAGACAGTGAATTGATGTGGGGGAAGGCAAATTTGCTGAACAAAAGAGGAGCATTTAGGAAAAATAAAGCAGCCATCTTGGCTCTCGGGTCAACAGTCTTTCTAATTTTTATATACACTGTATTATCTGCAAATACTTTTAACAACCCTACACCCTCCGACGGCGCAAACATAACAGGAACGGTGGTGCTGAATTGCACTTTTGACACTTCACCATTAAACATAACAAACACATCCTTCATCTACCAAAACAGCAGCGATATAGCGATGATTACAAATTTTTCTAATGACTCAGGCTGGATTGATGGGAATTTCACATACAGCTGGGATACATCCACAATTGCTGATGGGCTTTACACCCTGATTTGCAATGCAACCAATTCAACGCCAGACCATGCAGCACTTTCTCTGACAAATGTCAGGGTGGACAATAATGCGCCAACCTTATCTTCCCTGGTTGCCCATGGCAAGGGCAACAACACTTTCCTAAACGGGAGCAGTTCCATTCTTAATGTCACTGCAACCGACGGCTCAGGCTCAAGTGTCACAAGCATTCTCTTCAATGTATCGTTTAACGGCGTCACCAACTTAAGCTACACTGGCGTTATCGCTACTGACCTGACAACATGGGGAAGCCTGACTTTCGATGCCTCCAACTTGACGGACAATGCTTACAATCTCACAGCCATTGCAACTGACCATGTTGGGCTGGCAACAACATCGGGCTACATCACTTTCACAATTGATACCGTGACGCCGCAAATTTCTTACAACGCAAATGGAAATATTGCCGACAATACAAACCAGACATCAGCCACTCTCACTGTCAATGTGAGCATAACAGATTCAGGCTCAGCAGTGAACACAACTGTGCTGTGGCTTGACGGTTCGGCAAATGCTGCAACCTTTGAGCAGCTCGGAAATGACTACAATACAACAGTAGTTTTATCAGAAGGAAGGCACACTTATTTTGTAAGGGTAAACGACACTGCCGGCAATTATAATATTACCTCAACAAGAACAGTAACATACGACAACACCGCCCCTTCCTTAACCTATGCAGCACAGGCAATAGCCAACGGCGCCAACCAGTCCACAAGCACTGTAACCTTTGCCTTCAACGTCACAGACCTTGATGCAACC
>Ga0209542_10000220_pt1 | contig 142424 bp, 194 predicted proteins | sample RifCSPhighO2_01_FD_184028 | JGI IMG/M metagenome (GOLD analysis project Ga0209542, IMG submission 184028) | Soil microbial communities from Rifle, Colorado - Rifle CSP2_plank highO2_0.1 (SPAdes) (version 2) | ecosystem: Environmental > Terrestrial > Deep subsurface > Rock core/Sediment ... | reverse complement strand
ACCCAACTTTTTACCCATCGGTGAAAGATGCAGCGGAATATAATGAAAACGCGCATCGACCCCGTTTTGTTTCAAGAAACTTAAAACAAAATTCCGCTCTGTTTTTTTATTAAATAAAAGAAAAAAAGTATGTGCATTGTGTTTGGCATATTCCGGAATAACCGGAAGCTTCACATATCCTTTTTTTTCAAACCGGCTCAGGTTTTTTTTGTAAAAATCATAAATTCTCATTCTTCTTGATTGTATTTTATCCATATTTTCCAATTGAGCAAATAAAACCGCAGCCAATAAATCACTTGGCAGATAGCTTGAACCCGTATTAACCCAGGTATATTTTTCAATTTCACCTCTGATAAATTTCGTGCGATTAGTTCCTTTTTCACGCATAACTTCTGCTTCTTCCTGTAAATTTAAGTTTTTAATATTAATACATAATGCACCACCCTCACCACTTGTTATATTTTTTGTCTCGTGAAATGAAAAACAACCAAAATCACCCAGCGTTCCAAGAAATTTATCCTTATATTTGGCTCCGATAGCCTGAGCGGCGTCTTCGATAATTCCTAGTTTATTATCTTTAGCTATCTTTAAAATTCTATCCATATCACAGCTCACACCGGCATAGTGCATAATTATTAAAGCCTTGGTTTTTTTGTTTATTTTAGCTGCAATATCATCCGGTTCTATATTTAGAGTATCCGTTTGAATATCTGCAAAGCGGATTTTTAAACCTGAGTTAAGTAAGACCGCGTTTGCGGTCGAGGTAAAAGTAAAAGAAGGCAAGATTACTTCGTCTCCGGGATTTAATTTTAATATCCTGACTGCCATTTCCAAAGCAGAAGTACAGGAAGTTGTTAAAAGCACTTTGTTAATGGCTAATTTTTTCTCCAGCCATTCGGTTGCTTTAGCCGTATAGTAACCATCACCCGTAATCGACAATCCCCGCTTAAAAATATCAGTAATATACTTCAACTCGTTTCCGGAAAAATAAGGTTTGTGAAACTGTACATTCATAATTAATTTTAGTTACCATCAAGAATCATACCTAACCGAGGCGAAGATATACTTTTTGAGCGATTGATGACCTCCCGACTCAGTCGGGACGGTCCGCGAAAAAAGTCATATCGAGCCTAGGTTTTAAAGTATTATTTAACTTTGAAGATTATTATATCCTTATTCCGGTAAATTTCTTTCAGAAATGAATAATTAAAAAGTTTCTTTACGTCATAACCTTCAATTGAAGTTAAAACAACGAATTTCAGTCTGTTTTTCCGTAAGAAATTCAAAGCCTCATCATTAGCCATCGCCCCAAGATAAAAACTGCTTGTCCGAATATTTTTCTCAATATAATTCGGAGTGGCCGCGTGTCTGGCGACATAAGTTTTTCTATCGGCAAAAGCCGGCATAACAGTTCCCAAAAACTGGCTGGGAGTCAGTAAGACGTTTCCCTTTTCCGGTTGCCTATCCAAAAATTTAAATCCGTCAATTATACCTTTAGGTAAATAAGAAATCGGGGAATTGAGATTTTTATCGACTAATTTTTCTCTAAAATCCGCTATGTTCGCCGGAAGAGAAAATATAAGCAATAAGAAGACTATAAAGTTAAAAACCTTAGAGCTTTTTTTGAGGGAAAAAAATTCGGCGATTTTTTCAATTCCCAGAACCGCAATCACGGCAAATAGTATGTAGCTCTGGGGTGATAAAAATCTGCCGTTATGGGTATTGAGTACCAGATCCAAAGACGAATAAAACAGCGAAAAGCTGATTAAAACAAAGGTTAGCAGCAAAATACCCATACTGTTTATTTTCTTGACGAACCGCTCCAGACCGAAAAGAACTAATAATATTACCGGACCTAGATTTAATATCACGTCCTTTAAGGGTGGAAAATTCCGCCAGCCTTCCTCAACGCCTTTTGTCGATTGAAAAAACGTAGTCTGGTAATAAAACCTGTTAATCATTAACCCAGATAATAAAATTAATATCCCTGCTGCAAAAATAAAAAGGCTGACAAAAAAGGCTTCCCGGTATTTTTTGCCTTTTATATTTTTTAAAAAATACAACATGACAGTAATAGCGATGGCAAAAAATACCGGTATGATCTGAAAGGGATAAAATGTCAGCATGGCAGACAAAAGCAAGCCTATGGTAATTCCAAAAAATAAACTCGATTTAATATTTTTAGAATTATTACTAAGGTATTTATGACACAGATAAAAAATAAATAAAATTGTTATTCCGGCCAACAGATGGTGAGGAACAGGCTCAAATCTTTTAAAAAAATTGCCGTAGGAAGCCCAGTATTCATAAAAATTGAACTGTAAACCGGTCTTGTCATTGATTAATTTAAAAAACGGGGACGCAGATAAAGCGATTAAAAATGCGGCAAACTGCAGCTTGAATGGTCTGTCTTTTAATATTTCCCGGATAACTTTAAATATACTTAGCGCTAATATTAATATCAGAACGATAACGGATAACCAGTAGGTAGAAATTGCCGTTAAGCCAAAAATCCTGCCGATCTGTCCGATGATTAAATAAGGCTCGAGGTGAAAATAGATTGAGGGATCGTCGGTAGCCGAGTACTGCTGTGGCAACCAATATCCCCGCAGTCCTTGTGCTATAAACTGCAAGTAATAAAAATAGTCGAGATAATAGTGCCCGGTCCACGTATAAACCATTCCGATCGGAGTCTTGGCAAAACCGATAATCAAGTGAAGGGTGCTTAAAATAGTCGTAATCAAAGCTGTAACCAGCAGTAGAGTATATTTATTCAATTTATTCTTCATTTTATATATTTTAACCGAAAAAAATTTATAACTACATTATCAGCCTCCTATCTATATGCTAAAATTAACCGACAAAATATGAAAATTCCGACTAAAAAATTAAAAAATGGCCTTGAAATTCCCGTACTAGGGTTTGGAACATGGACAATAGGCGGAAAAATGGAGTCAGATCCATCTAACGATGAACAAAATACAATCGGAATTAATAATGCACTAAAGATTGGAATCACTCATTTTGATACGGCAGAAAAATATGCAGCCGGACACGCAGAAGAACTTCTTGGTCTAGCGATAAAAAATATTGATAGGAGTAAATTGTTTATAACTACAAAGGTTGCAAATACTAACCTCGGATATGATGATGTTATTGCTTCTTGTAAGAAAAGCTTAAATAGACTTAAGACCGATTATATAGACTTGTATCTTATACACGCACCTAATGACGGTATACCGATCAAAGAGACAATGAAAGCAATGGGAGATTTAATAAAACAAGGTTTAGTTAGGAATATTGGAGTTAGTAACTTTACTACTTCACGTTTGAAAGAAGCACAAAAAAATTCAGACTATCCAATCGTCACTAATCAGGTTTTTTATAATCTTTTTGTTCGTCAACCTGAAACCGACGGACTTATTCAATATTGTCAGCAAAACGATATCTTAATTACGGCTTTCCGTCCTGTTGAAAGAGGAATATTAACCCGGAAAGGAATCCCGATTCTTGATGAAATAAGCAAAAAGTACAAAAAAACATCCGCTCAAATTGCACTCAACTGGCTTGTTTCGCAACCTAACGTAATCGCAATTTCAAAAATGAGTAATAAAAAACATCTAGAGGAAAATCTTGGAGCGCTTGGTTGGGAAATGAAAATGGAAGACGTTGATAAACTTAAAAGAGAGTTCCCTGATCAACAAAAAGAAACATCCGAAACTCCATTAAGGTAATAAAATTACTACAACAACCTTTTTTCCAACCGCGGCGGTTGGGAAAAAAGGCTTGACAATAATCTAAATAGAATCATGATAAAAACCTGCCCTTGCTAGAAACAAATAGAATTACTTAAATATGTTGACATATTTGTCAACAATTGTGTATACTTTCTTCATATGAACTTAAATCAAATTGATCCAAAAATAATCAGTATCACTCAATTAAGGCGTGATATAGACGTGTTAAATAGAATATTAGAGCAAGAAAACGAAGCGTTGATTATGAAAAATCAAAAAATTATATATGTTATAAGAAAACCGGATATTTCTGCACAAGATAAAAAAACAAAAAGAGAAGAAACTATAGAGAAAGCTATGAAAATTATGGCTTCATTAAGATCTAAACATAAATCCAATAAAGAAGTGGGTTCGGAATACGTAATTAAAATGCGGGATGAAAGAGCAAACAAATGGAAAAAGTAGTTGTCGACACATCGGTAATTGTTAAATGGTTTATAGAAGAACCAAAATCAAAAGATGCCTTAGAATTGTTAGATCTTCATAAGAAAAATAAAATTTCACTTTTAGTTCCTGAAATAATAATTGTCGAATTGCTCAATGCTTTATATTACAGCAACAATTATAATGTGAAAGAATTAAAATTAGCCTTAACTTTGTTTAGGAAAAATAAATTAATTGAAATTAAAATCGAGGATTCCTCTTTATTTGAAACAGCTTCAATCATGCATAAATATCATATTACTTCTTACGACGCATTATATATTAGTCTAGCAAAAGAACTGGACTGTAAATTAATTACTAATGATCGCAAACACCATCTTCAAAAAATCTACAAAAAGATTGTCTATCTCTAACTTCTGGTCTTGCGATAATGCGAAATATCTTAAAGATAGAAGGCTCTACATACTTTCTTTATGACTTTTTCCGTTTCCACATTAGTCATTTGGACATATAGGGGAAGCACAATACTGTTATTGGAGACATAATCCGACACCGGAAGTTTAACTTTCGGATAAAGATTTTTGTAAGCAGGCTCTTGGTGAATTAGCATTACACCCCTTCGGGTTGCTATCCCGCGATTCAACAGTGCATTCATCATTTTTTTTTGCGAAACTGGAGAATTCTTCTTAAGAAGAATGGTATAAGACTGATAATTGGTTAAGTTTCCTTTTTTCTCGGTAGGAATTTCTAGATAGGGAATTTTTTTAAAAACCTGATTATATTTTTCCGCTATCTCCCGTCTTTTTTTCAGAATATAATCAAGTTTTTTCAGCTGTGTTATACCCAAAGACGCCTGAATGTCTGTCATCCGATAGTTGTATCCCAATTCAACATATTTTTCGAAGATTATTTTTTTGGCTTCATGACGAGTCCTGTCATCCGTTGACATGCCGTGTTGGCGAAGCAGTTTTAATCTTTGGTAATGATCACGATTAGAAGTAGTAATCATCCCTCCGTCCCCGGTCGTTATCACCTTCCTGGGATGAAAAGAAAAACAAACCAGATCCGAGTGACTGCCTATTTTTTTACCGTGATAAATTGAGCCTATGGCACAAGCCGCATCCTCGATTAACTTAAGATTGAATTTTTTACTTAAACTTTTAAATGCGTCGATATCTGCCGGCATCCCAAGTTGGTGAACCAGCAGGATTGCTTTTGTTTTTTTACTGATAACATTTTCCGCGGACTGGGGATCCAGATTATAGGTTGACCGGTCAACATCGGCAAAGACCGGTTTTGCACCAACGTATCTTATGACATTGGCAGTAGCAATAAAACTTAAAGACGGACAGATCACCTCGTCTCCGGCTTTAATTCCGCAAACAATTAACGCCAAATGCAGTGCTGTCGTGCAGCTTGAGACTGCCACCGCATATTTTGATCCGATATAGGCTGCAAATTTTTCTTCAAACTCTTTTACCCTTGGTCCCTGCGTGACCCAACCGGATAAGACGGTATTAGATACTGCTTTCGCGTCTTCAGCGGAAAAATAAGGCTTGGTAATCGGAATCATTTTATAGTTTTAAAATACCAATCTGATAATTTTTTTAATCCTTCCTCCAAGGATACTTTGGGATTAAAACCGAGAATTTTATTTGCTTTGCTGATATCTGCTAAACGGCGTTTGACAGGATTGATTGTAGTTTCCGGATTATAAATCGGACGCAATTTGGAATGGTTAACTTTAAGTATTAGTCGCAAAAGTCTCTTCAAGCTAGTTTCAACTCCGTCTGCTATATTAAAAACTTCATCGCTGGAATCTGTCATCAGTGCTAAAACATTTGCCTTTGCCACATCTGTTACATAGACAAAATCCATGGTTGTTGATCCGTCGCCGTTAATCACCGGATCTTTATTCTCCCGGATGCAGTCCAGCCACTTGATCATCACCTCGGTATATTTTCCAAAGACATCCATCCTGGGACCATAGACATTAAAATAACGCAATGCAACATAATCTAGTCCGTACATATGGTTGTAGCTTCTTAAAATTTGCTCGCCAAACATTTTTGCCGCTCCGTAGATAGTTTTATTATCGTAAGGATTATCAATCTCCGGAGTCGGAAAATGGCTGGCCATGCCATAGACACTGGCACTTGATGAGTAGATGAATTTTTTTATCTTAAATCTTTTTGCAGCTTCGATTAGAGCAAAAGTTGCCTTGACCATGACCTCAAATGCCTTTTCGGGTTCACTGGCGCAGGCGTTCAACCGCAGGGCGGCCAGATGAAAACAGTAGTCGGATTTTGACACCAATCTCATTATCAAATTAGTGTTTAAAATGTCATCCTGAATAAATTCTACATTTGGATTTTTTCTCAATCCCTTAATATTCTCCAAAGTCCCCCTAATCAAATTGTCCACAATAAATATTTTTTTCGGGTTTTGCTGAAGCAGTTCCTCGACGACATATGATCCGATAAATCCCGCCCCACCGGTAACCAAAATGGTTGAACCGTTTATTTTATTACTTTTCATCATTTGAAAGTGAATTTTTTAAAACATAATCAGTAAAAAAATTTCCCTGCGGATCAATAATTATCACAACCGCCTCACCGGGACGCAATGAAACTAGTTTATCAAGATCTTCCAGCGGAGAAATTTTTTTATTCATCAGAAACTCAACTAAAAGCGCAATCGGTGCGCTATGCGAAACCAGCAAGCCGGTTTGACCCGGCTTTAAACTATTTACTGTTTCCAGATAGATCTGATTCATTCGCCGCACAATATCGTCTTCTGTTTCCTCCGCATCTTTTTTGAATCTCGGATCAGCATAATAAGCTGCTCCTAGTTTCCGGACTTCATCTGTTGTCATTCCGCTTCGATACGGTCCCGGGAAAGCGCCGTCATCCAACTGATCCGAAACCGCACTATCTTTTATTGATAAAACTTCGTTGCAGGCATCCGCTGACTCTTTCGCCCGTGCGGAATGACTTGCTACAATTTTTGCGAACCTGAATTTTCTATCCTTCATTAACTCTCCAAGTGACCTCAACTGCATCCTTCCTTTTTCGGTAAGATGAATTGTTATATCCATCAAGCGATCCTGCGCATAAGGTATTTTATCAGGATTATCCGGCTCGCCATGTCTTGCCAAAACAACTAATTTAGGTCCATAATTGTCTAGACTTTTCAAAATTTCTACAAGATCCACACCTTGCTCTGATATCCAATCAATTGTCTTTTCAATTACAAATTTTTGAAGCAGAATAATGTGTGGTAATACTTTAATAGCTCTATCGCTCGACCTCCAAGGACTTTCTCCTCGATAAACTTTATCCTGCATTTTAAGATATTCCAGATATATTTCTCTGGTAAATAGATTGCCCTGCTCATCCCTTTTACCAAAATTATCCGCCAGGTTAACGACTCTTTGCATGGGAGTAAGCAGATTGAAGAATTTCTGCGCTTCGGTTTTTTGATCCTCAATCAGATCTTCCTCCATAGCTCGTTGCCTCTTCAATTGATTTCCCTCATCTCTATCTTTAACCAAGGCCTCAATTTTTTCCGCTGTCTGAACAAAACCCCAGATTGGGGGAAACTCATTTCTTATTTGTTCCGGAATGCCAAATTCAAAAAGCAATCGGTTATCTATAAAGTCATTCCTAACAAACTCTCCCGGGTCTACCAGTCTGCCGGTTTCGTGATGCAGGGTAATAAAGCGGGCTAAAAGCTCATCGAGTTTTAAGGTATGCGCCAGTCTTTGTGCCGCTTCCGGAGCCATGAATAAAGTATGTTCAAAAAGCGTCGCGTGTACCGGAGGATAAGTCATAACAATTACTTTTTTCCAAAAGTCCATAGTAATATCGATATCTGATTGATCAACGGTTTTTGTTAACTTTATATGACTTTCACCAAAAACTTTCTTTCCCAATCCTTTGACAATCTCATACCTTCCTATTGGGGTCGAGGTTAAATCATTCTTTATTAATTTTTCTTCTGACATAAAATATTAGTTAGAAACTATCTTTATTAAAGACTTAATAATGTAATCCTGCTGTTTTTTAGTTAGACCGGGAAAGATCGGTAAAAACAAACTGTCCTTGGCTACTTTCTCCGTCACCGGAAGCCTTAAATTTTTATACTTTTTTTGTTTTTTGTAAAAGGGTTCGAAATGCAAAGGCTGAATCCCTATCCGGCAGGAAATTCCCAAATCAGCCATTTTCCCGAGTATATTATCACGGTTGATTTTCGTGTTTTTGATTCTGATCATGTATGAAGAATAACAGTGATTCGCATAACCTGGTACAAAAGGCGTGATGATATTTTCATTATCTACGAAAGCCGAATTATAAATTCTAGCCTGATTTTTACGCTCTTTTAATATGTTGTCGATTTTTTTCATCTGAACAATTCCCATTGCGGCCTGCATATCGGTCATCCGGTAGTTGTAACCGTAAGTGAAATACTGTTGAATCAATTTTCCTTTGGCCTTATGTCTTTTGAGATCGGAGATCGAGGCTCCCGTCGAACCTAAACTCTTCGCTTTTTGTGCAAATTCAGCATCGTTTGTTACCAGCATTCCGCCCTCGCCTGTCGTAATGATTTTTCGCGGATGAAAGCTGAAACTGGTCGATCCGCCGTCTCCTCCCAGTTTGATTTTTTTATAACTTGCTCCAAGCGCAGTCGCCGCATCCTGGATTAAAGCCAAATTATTTTTTTTGGCGATTGATTTGAATGCGTCGATATCTGCCGGCAGTCCGATCTGATGGACCAGCATTATGGCTTTTGTTCGTGATGTAATTGCCTGCTCTATTTTTTCACTATCGAGGTTATATGTTTTTTCATCAATATCAACAAATACCGGAATTGCACCGGTATGATGAATGGCATTGGCAGTTGCCATACAGGTAAAAGAAGGACAAATCACCTCGTCCCCCCGACCGACTCCCGATAGACGCAGACTCAAGTGTAAAGCCGACGTACAGGAATTAGTGGCAACCGCATATTTTGCTCCCAGATAATCGGCGATATCTTTTTCAAACTGTTCAACAACCTGGCCCTGACTAACCCAACCTGATTTTATTACCCGGTTTACCGCTTCAATCTCTTCCCTGCCTAACCAAGGCTTCATTAACGGAATATGATTTTTAAATAAATTTGCCATAATAAATTTACTCCTTATTAATGAGGTTGCGAAAATATTTTTTGCTATGCAAAAACTTGTTTTCGCAATGCAATTTTGATTAACACATGTTTATTATAAAAGTCTATCCCAGTTAAAATCGACTCCTAACTTTTCAACTAGCTTCGCTGGTAATCCCATCACTAAAGTTTTATCTTTTACATCTTTAGTTACCAGGGAACCGGCCGCTACAACGGCAAATTCTCCTATCATCCTTCTTGGTAAAACTACAGCAGAGGAACAAATAAAAGCGCCTTTTTTCAATTTTACTCTTCCACCGATTAAAGCTTTGGGCGAGATACTGGTTCCGTCTTCAATTACGCAATCATGCTCGACCACAGCCGCAGTGTTGATAATATTGTTATCTCCGATTTTAGTATTGGAATTTATCACTGCATTTGCCCCGATCATATTTCCAGCGCCCATTACAGTGCTCTTGACGATGACAGCGGAAGGATGAATAACATTCATCAGCCGTATCCCCTTTTTCCTGATTCTTTCTGCGATACTAAGCCTTAAAACCGGATTGCCAATCGCAATATGAACCTGTACTTTTGCAGGATTCTGTCTAAGAAGCTGTTTTATATTTCCGATAACTTTTAAACCGTTGATTCTTTTGCCTAATAAATTTGTATCGTCATCAATAAAGTTGATAACTTTATATTTACCCGTATCGACTAAAATGTCACTAGCTACCCGTCCTTGAGCTCCGGCTCCCAAGATATAATTTATCATCTTATTTATTTCTAAATTCTAACCAAAAATTAAACATATCAATTAATGCCCAAAGTATATCTCTTTTTTTACCGTGCTGTGAGATGCCGCCTGTCCGCCGGTAATACGGCAGCCTGATCTCCGCAATTTTATAACCTTTTTGTTTAGCATTTAAGATCAGCTCCTGTGTAACAAAAGCCGCACTCCTTGAAACAATCGGATTATTTTTAATCACATTTTTTTTGTAAACCTGGACAAAGTTCAGATCGGAAAAATGAAAACCGAATAAAAGCCAGCGCAACAGATTATTACCCCAGGAGGAAAGTTTCCTCCAAAATGAATAAGCCGATCTGTTCGATCGGACAACGATAACTATGTCGTTCTCCGGAAATAGCGGCAGGATTTTCCTGAGATCTGCAATATTAAAAGGCCTGTCCGCGCCGTTATGCATGATCAAGTCTCCCTTCGCCGCTTCAAGTCCGATCAGCAGACTTATCCCCTGGCCGAAATTAATCGGATTTTCAATTACCGTAACTTCTTGATATTTCTTTGCCAAACTTTCTGCAATCTGAAGACTCCTGTCCTTGCTTTTATCTTCAACAATAATAATTTCAAATCTTTTAAAAAATTTACCCAGCACCCGCAGAGATTCTTCCACTGTCTTTTTCAGATTGTCTTCCTCGTTAAAACAGGTTAGAATAAGTGAAAATTGCGGAGTTTTATTTATTTTAAAATTATTTTTTATTTTAATAATCATGAAATTATGAATATTTGGCGTTTATTAAATGAAAACGATGTAAATATAATTTTGCAAGGTGGCGAAAAATTAAGGGGTCCCGCAAGCGCGCAGAATTTTTCCAGCCTTCTGCTGATTCGAGCACTTGTGGGAAGAAATTTTTCGACAGAATCTAGCAAAATAAGAAAATTATTTATAAAATACCGGCTTTTCTCCCTTTTTAAGCGACTCCTGCGCCAAACTAAGAATCTTTACTACTTCTAAACCCAATTGCGCATCTGAAACCGGCTTTTTATTGTACTTGATTGCGGATATAAAATCCTTTGCCATACTACTTAATCCTTCCTTTAAATCAACCTTTGGAATATTAATATCCCCGATTCGGTAATCAATTCGAATTTTATCGGGATCTTTGGAATTGATAAATTTATAACCGGACTCATATACTTTAATTTTCTCGGTCGGTTCAACGTCGTTATAGACTACCATTTTTTTACTGCCTCCGATAAGAATCAGGCGTATTTTAACCGGAGAACTCCAGGAACAGTTGGAATGAGCAATTAATCCGGAAGGATATTTTATTGTTATAAAAGCTATATTCTCCAGTTTATTTTTTGTATGGGAAACACCGCTTGCTTGAACACTAAGCGGTTTTTCACTAATAATATAATTCAGAATTGAAATGTCGTGGGAAGCCAAATCCCAGAGCACATTAATATCCTTTTGGAATAATCCCAGATTGGTTCTTGTCGAGTCAAAATAATTTATTCTTCCAAGCTCCTTGCTTACGATTAATTTTTTAATTTTTTGTACCGCATCGGTGTAGAGAAATGTATGATCAACCAATAAAACTTTTTTTCTTTTTTTTGCCAAATTGATAAGACTTAAGGCTTCAGACAAAGATGAGGTCATCGGTTTTTCCAATAGAAGGTGCTTGTTCGCCTCGAGGACTTTTTTTCCTAATTTAAAATGAGTTGATATGGGAGTTGCTACAATAACCGCATCAATTTTTTTATCTTCTATAACTTCATCCGCATTGGTTACGGTTTTGATTGTCGGGTAGTGTTTTCTTAATTCTTTAAGATTTTCGGATTTAATTTCGGCGATCTTAGTAATTTCGCACGAAGGAATAGACAAAAAATTTCTCACCAAATTCGGTCCCCAATAGCCGTAACCAATCACCCCTATCTTAATCATGCCTCTATATTATAATGAAATAATTCTATTGCAAATGAAAAAAAACATTTGGTTACATCTAAGTCTTTTGCTTTCCTTTCTTTTTCTATTAACCAGCTATATTCCAAACTTTTACGAAGCCTCAATCGCAAATCTTTTGCCCTCAGACCGGGTTATGACTCCGGCCGAACATATGTACACCTATGACTATAATGTCTATCTTTCCAAAATCAGACAGGGAACGGAAGGGAGATGGCGTGTCGTAGACAAATATGACAATAGCACGAATCAAAAAGGTGTTTTTTTACAGATGCTTTATCTTTTGGCCGGCAAAATAGGAGTATTGGGCTTATCTCCCGGATTAATTTTTCATTTATTGAGAAGTATTGCCAGCGCAGTATGGGTCCTGACAATTATTTATTTGAATTTTTACTTTTTAAAAAAACCGTTTTGGGCTTTTATCGGAGTTTTGCTTTCACTTTTTGCCGCCAGCTGGCCGGTGTTTTATCAATATCTGGGTACGACCTGGATCGGAATACACATGGCCTGGTGGCAGGAACTGGACGTCCTGAAGCGCATAAGCTATATCCCGCACTATACTTTAAATTACATTATTATTGCTGTATTAACTATACTGCTCTACAAATCTCAAGAAACAACAAACCCTACTTCGCTCTTCGAGCTTCGAAGGGCAGGCAAAAAACAAACAACCTACAATATTCAAAATTCAAAACTCAAAAATATATTTATTCTAATAACTAATAACTATTATCTAATAACTTGTATTGTGTTATTTTTCTCCTTCTTCATCCATCCCTCTTCCGGCCTACTCTTTCTTATATCCTGGGCTCTCTATCATCTAATCAAACTCATCTGGGATCCTAAAACTAATATCAAAAATCTAATAACCAATATCTATTTCACTGTAATTTTATTTTTGGTTGCTGCAATCCCTCTTATTTACTTTCAATATGTCACTTCCGATTATCCTTGGAAAAGTCTTGTCGACTTTGACAAATTCAACCGCTATCCGGTCAATGTCAAAGAATACATTCTGGCCTTGGGTCCGGTTCTTATCACGGGAGTTCTGGGTGCTTTAGTGGTAATTATCAAAAAGGAACAAAAATATTTGTCACTTGTTTCTTGGATTCTTGGTGCATTTTTAGCTATATTTGCTTTTAAAAAATTTCCTTTGCAATCCGAGCTCCGTTTTGTCCAAACCGCCAATCATATTCCTTTAGCTATATTATCTGTATATTTTTTAGAAAAACTAATAAGATGGAAACAACAGATACCTTTTTTGCTTTTAAAAAAAATTATCAACTTAATAATATTTGTTATTGTTGCCGGAATAGTTTCATTAGGTATAGCTCAATCTTACTTTTCCATTAAATCCCAGACCGATTTCATCCACCAGCGCGTCGTCGCCGGCCAACCACTTGTTCCCTACCCGCCTCAGGTCATGTATCCGCTGAAAGATATGTATAACGCCTTTATCTGGTTGGACAAAAATAGCAAAAACGAAGAAGTCGTGCTTTCCCATATCTATGCCGGCAACTATATTCCGGCTTATTCGGGTAATTACGTCTATCTGGGACACAATCCCGAAACTCCCCACTATAACGAAAGAGTTAAAAAACTTGAAGCTTTTTACTCCGGTATCTTATCCAATCAGGAAGCCAAAAAATTCCTTAAAGACGAAAAAATCAGCCATATTGTCTACGGCCCCCAAGAAAAACAAAAATCAGTTAAAGATGTCAAGAAATATAGTTTTCTAAAAGAAGTTTATAACTCAGGGTTTGTAAGACTCTTTAAATTCAGTAACCAGCGTTAAATCCGAGCAGCAATTTTTAATTTTTCTTGGTAATCCCGTTAATGATCTAGCCAACAATGAAGGAAATCCGCTTCTCTTTTTTAATTCTTCATATTCATGGTCAAGAGTAGGAATGGAGCATTTTCACCTTTATCCTTATCTACATACCCAAGAGTTTTAGTACCGACTACAATTGCAAAAATATTTTGCCACATGCTCTCCTTAACAGCTTCAATTTGTTGGAATGACATTATTTTGTGATCTTACTTCTTCTTCTTTGCAAGAGAAAATAAAATTTGTTATTATAGTTTCATATGAAACTTATTAATGTGCCTACAGATCAGATGGGTAAATTTGAAGGAAAATGGGTAGCGATCGATCCTGAAATCGATAAAATCATTGCGGTTGGAGATACATTAGAGGAAATTGGACCATTAGTATCCGGAAAAAAAGGCGAAGAAAAAAAAATTAGAGCTTACTCTTTTAAGGTTCCCAGAAAAGATGAGGGACCTTACGTTTTGGTTTTTGTTAAATGACGAGTTACCCCTACCAAAAAGATTCCCGTGGCAATCTTTATCCAATCATACTTTTTCAAGTAGAATTTAAAAAAACTATCGCTAAAACTTCTGCACTTATCGATTCGGGGGCTTCAATCTCTATTTTTAGAGAGGATGTTGCTAAACAACTTGGTCTAGTTATTGATCAGGGAACCCAAACACTTTTAGGAGGAGTCGGCGGAAGGATAAAAGGATATGTTCATAACTTAGAGTTAAAAATCGCCGGTAAAAATATTATTGCTCCAGTAGTCTTTTCTTATGAATATTCTGTCAGCTTTAACCTTCTTGGTAGATCCGGAATTTTCGAAAACTTCAAAATCACCTTCGATGAAAAGAATCTAGTCGTAAAACTTCAATAAAATTTTCTCAAGCTCTCAAGTCAATCGATCTTAACTTATATCCTATTTATATTTTGAATTTAACATATTCGGATAGTATAATTCCCACCATTATGGAAAGTAAACAATATGGACCCCCCGAAGTTATTGCAGATTCTGGTTTATTGAGTAGATTAATCGAGAATCTGGTTCTCAGCCGCATATTTGTAGCTAATCATAGAATAGTAGGTGATTATCAAGGAGATTTTAGTGGTAAATGCACAGGAAGAGGTTATCCTGCTCGAAATGTAAAAATATCTGATAGTACGGCACAATGTTCCCGTTGTGATGCCCTAATGAAACTAATCTGGCGTAGAGGACAACTCGCTTAGGAACCAAAATATAATTGAAATAAGTAATTCTCCCTTCATAAAGTTGTTAAAATAAAAAATGCAATGTTTTCTTTGTAAAAAAAGCGGTTTTGAGAAAGTTTATACTTTAAAAACCAAAAATATCCTCTGCTGCAAGAATGACGGGTTGATTTTAGGAGAGACGACCGCATACAATAAAATCAACATTTATGGAACCGAATACTTTTCCAATGAACCTAACAGGTTTAATCAAAACTACTTTAAAACAAAACTTTTAACACTTAAACACTTAACACTTAACAAAAAACCTCAAGTTCTGGACATCGGTTGCGGGTGGGGTGATTTTGAAGAAGTTCTGGAGGCGGAAAAAATTCCATATTTGGGAATCGACGTCAATAAAGAAGCGATTGAGATTTGTAAAAAAAAAGGATTAAATTGTGAACACTTGACTATCGATCAATTATTAAATTACAAGAAACAAGATACAAGATACAAACAATTATCAAATAATAATAATCAAAAATCAAAAAAGTTTGAGGAATTGAAATTTGGAAATTGGAATTTTTTTGGAAAACTTGTTTCTTGGAACTTGGAATTTGACTGCATTACTCTCTTTCAAGTCATCGAACACCTTAAAAATCCAATCCCCCTACTTCAAGCTGCAAAAAAACTTCTCAAAAAAAACGGATTAATTTTAATTACCACACCCAACAATGATTCTCCGCTTAGAAAACTTATGGGTTCCCGCTGGAGCGTCTACAATGAACCAAGTCACTACGTTTTTTACAACCAAAAAACCCTGGAAAAAACCCTGCAACTTGCAGGATTTAAAAAAATCCATATAAAAATAGACCAACCTCGATTTCTGTCTTCAAACTATATTTTAAATCGCTTTAAACAGATGTATTTCCCAACTTTTAACTTTTCGTTTTTAACTTTTAATTTGCCAATTCCCACCGATCCCTTCGGAGACCTTGAGGCAAGTGCATTTATAAACTATGATAAGTAAATGAACCTGGCTATATCTTCACTCTTTTTTACTAATCTCTGGATTTTATTCTACAGTAATCTAATGTTTTTGCTTAATCTGAAGGTTAAGCAGACTTTTAGCGGATTCCTGATTTTTCCTTTTGCCGTACCTGAACCTTATGAAATACCCCTCTATCTTTTTTTAACTTTTGTTTTTTCACTCCTAATTTTTCTTATATCTAAGTTTTTAAACAAAAATTTTCAAATTAATAAATATTTAAAATTGACATTTTTATTACTATTACTGCAACTGTTCTTTATTAATATCGGCAAGTATCCAATGAATGGGGACTATTCTTCTTTTCCCCCTCAAACCTTTACTTTTGAAATTTTGCTAATTTTGGCTTTTTACCTGATTACTATCATCATGATTATTATAGAAATCTTTATTTTCAGTAAAATATTGAAGAGGTTTAATTTTTTTTATTTAATCTCGGCAGTGTTGGTTGGGCTTTTAACTTTAGTTACCTTCGAACCAAAACTACCGATTTCCGGACACGACTATTCTTTTTTCTTAGGACCAATCTGGGAGTTAGCAAACGGCAAAACAATCTATACTGAAGTACCCTCACAATATGGATTTTTATTGATTCATTTTCTGACTATTCTTTATAAACTTAAGTTGCTTAGTCTGTCTTATCTTCCGTTATTTTTTCAGCTGCTTTATATAGCGCAATTTTATTTGGTATTTTATCTGATTTTCAAAATAAGCCGGTCATATATTTTATCCCTAATAGCAGTCTTTTCATTAATTACAATTAATTTTTTTTCTTTGGATTTTACAGCCACTATGCTCCCTCAGGCCGGACCGCTACGCTGGATTACCCTAATAATCGCGATGTTCCTTTTTTCTAAAATTAAAAAATTTGACTCAAAAGTATTAATTTCTCTGACAGCATTTTTGAGTTTATGGGTGATAGATGCGGGTATTTATTTAATCCTGAGTTATTTTCTAACTTTATTTTTACTTTTAATAAGTAGTAAGATCGGTTTTCAGAAGAGTTTGACTGCTGGAATTTGGTTTGCAATTAGTCTTATCTCTCTTCTCTTAACTATTAACATAATTCATCTGCTGTTTGGCCTAAAAACAATTGACATTATCTCGAGCTTTGCCAAAATAAACCAATACGCCAAGCAGGGAGTTGCCATGCTACCGATGGATACAAAATCTTATTTCTGGTTTATTTTGCTGTTTTATTTCGCATCAATTATTTACTTTTTTAAAAACAAATCTTCTCCGCCGCAATCGGACAAAATTAATCATACGTTACTTTTATTTTCAGCTAATCTTTCGCTTTTTTCTGGTATATATTATGTTGGCAGAAGTCATGCGCATAATCTTTTTTCCGTTGCGGTCATGGCTCTTATTAATCTGTTTATTTTGCTAGCCATAATAATCTCTTATATTAAATCAGCCCAAACTAAAAAATTCGTATACCTCATACTTTTTATACTGTTTATTTTTTTCCCGGCTTACCAGCGGAAAAATGTCATCGCTAAGAATTTAAAAAACCGTTATGAACGCTATCTGCAGGGGAATATCTTTCAAGCGCAAATGGACGATTTCTTTTCCAAAAATTATTCTTCTGAAATAAATCTTATCAAAAATACTTTTCCCGAAAAAAAGATACTTTTGATTCAAAGCGACGATACTTTTCTGTTGTACTACACAAATAAAGAAAATTATCTTGATACAAATCCGCAGACCTTAATCCTTTCCCAATCTGATCTGGATCAAGCTGCGACTAAAATAAATGCCTATTGTCCTAAGAAAATTGTCTTGGACTGCCGATTGGTAGGAAAATGTTCTCCCTTTAATTATCTAATGTTCGCCGATCCGAATTACTTAATACAACCATTTCTCCTCAGCAGAATCCAGGATGACTGTAAAATAAAATACCTACCTTCCCAGTGTACTAATAAATTATGTATTGCTGAGGCTAAGTAGTCCCTATGAAAAAGTTCGTCAGATTTATGATTTTTTTGTTTCAAATCTTATTATTAACTTTGTCAATCTGTCTTTTTTGGATTTTTCGCCCGGTCTCCTTCATCGACAACTTCAATTCTTATCTGATTTGTAATAATGGAACTTACTATCAAGCCGGCTCGAACTTTGTATTTTCAGCAGACGGCAAGCTCGATAAATTCAACGACAAAAAAGCACGAAAACTCTGTGATCACGGAATTATTCTTGATTACGGCGATACCTACTCCACCAATCCGAATGTAAATTACCGCTATCAACCTGCCATCAGACATGATTCCAACTGGCTTCAGTCGTTATTGGTTGCGGCAGTGCCTGTAATTTTTGTTTTATTACTCATTAAAAAAACCAATCTTAAAACTAATCTTTTAATTTTATCTGCTTTTCTGGCTGTAATTATTTTTTTACTTTTCTTAAAAACTCCGGGTAAAATTCTTTTTTGTCAAAGAAAAGCCGCCTTACAAAGCGAAGACTTTAAAAAATCCGCTAACAAGGCTGGCAGACTGTTGCATGAATTTGATATTGAATATCAACAAAAAATTCATAATGAAATTCTGAAAAAATGCTTAAACTACTAAAGGTTGATTTTTCAAGAAAAAATCTTACAATGAAGAAGTTTAAATTGGAAAAAATAGCCCACAGGATAAGAAAAAATATTATTCGGATGCTTGCTCCTTATGAATCGCATCATATCGGCTGTTCTTTATCTATTGTAGAAATACTCACTGTATTATATTTCCACACCATGAAGGTCTTTCCTAAAAATCCCGGCAGTTCAAAACGCGATATATTTATCCTTAGTAAAGGGCATGGTGCTGCTGCCCTTTACTCAACTTTAGCTGAAAAAGGTTTTTTTGCCAAAAAAATATTGCAGACCTACGATCGCGATGGCGGGGTTCTACCAGAACACTCAACGCGGGTTGTCCCGGGAATAGAAGTGTCAACAGGGTCGCTCGGCCACGGGCTGCCAATTGGCATCGGATTTGCGCTTTCTTTTATCAATAACCATAAACCAAACAGGGTCTTTGTACTCGTCTCCGATGGTGAACTGAATGAGGGCTCTACCTGGGAAGCTATAATGTTCGCCGGTCATCACAAACTGTCAAATCTTACGGTTATAGTTGATGCTAACGGTTTGCAGGGTTACGGACAAACAAAAGACGTCTTGGATCTTTCACCTCTGGATGAAAAACTTAGACAGTTCAGATGGAATGTCTATAATACAAACGGACACGATATGGAAAAATTAATTGCTGTCTTTAACAGATTAGATAAATCCCAAAATAATTGGCCTAACTTCATTATTGCCAGGACGATTAAAGGTAAGGGTGTTTCATTTTTCGAAGGGAAGTTTGAATCTCATTACAAATCGGTCGATGAAAAAACCAAACAGGAGATTTTGGCAACCCTGTAATTTGGAAAATTATTTTTATGAGAGTAGCGATAGTCAACCAAGTCTACAAATTGATGAAAAAGGATAAAAATATTTATTTTTTAGCCGGTGACTTAGGTTACACCGCTGTTGAACAAATTGAAAAAGATTTTCCGGAGCGCTTCATCAACGTAGGTGTAGCTGAACAAAATATGCTGGGAATAGCTTCGGGACTGGCTCTTTCCGGTAAAAAAGTCTATGTTTATTCTATTATCTCCTTTCTCATCATGAGAAGCTACGAACAGATTCGGAACGATATATGTTTTCATGACCTTGACGTTACTTTGTTGGGAATCGGCGGAGGCATGTCCTATGGTTATTTAAGCAGTACTCACTTTGCCCTTGAGGATATTGCTATCATGCGAGTCTTGCCAAATATGTCGATCTTTTCTCCGGCTGATGAAATTGAAGCTGTCTTGGGTGTCAAAAAATTATACAAATATCGGCATCCTCTGTATCTGAGGATTGGAAAAAGACGGGAGCCTTTGATTTATAGTAAACCCTATAAATTTGAATTTGGCAAAGCAGTGATCCTTAGAACCGGAAATGACACAGCGATTTTTTCTAGCGGACCGCTTACCGACGAACTGCTTAAGGCAGATCTGATATTACGAAATGAGTTTAATATTAAAGCAACAATTATTAATCTCCATACGCTTAAACCTGTAGATAAAGAGGCAATACTAAAATATAGTCTGGGGAAAAAAATCGTCTTTTCTGTCGAGGAACACAGCGCCATAGGAGGGCTTGGCTCCTCAATAGCTGAGATATTGACTCAAATAAAAAATCCTCCCAGATTAAAAATTATCGCGATACCCGACGGATTTGTCAAAGAGCTTGGTTCGCAGAGTTACCTCAGAAAAAGGCTGGGACTGTCTGCAGATGGTTTGACTAAAACTATCTCAACTACTTTAAAATCCAAATGAAAAAAAAATTAATTTCAATAATCATAACTTGCTTCAACGAACAGGGTAATATTCTTCCGATGTACAAAAGGCTGATGACAGTCTTCAGGAAAATACCATATGATTATGAGCTTATATATGTTGATAATGACTCTGTCGACGACTCAAATGAGATATTCTATGAGTTGAGTAAAAAAGATCAAAAGGTCAAAGTCATCCTGATGAGCAGAAATTTTGACTCGCCTCAACCCAGCTTTTTAGCCGGGATGAAACTTGCAAAAGGTGATGCCGTAATACTGCTTCACGGTGATATTCAGGATCCTCCTGAACTTATACCGCAATTTGTTAAAAAATGGGAACAGGGTTATCAAGTTGTCTACGGAGTAAGAACACATCGAAAAGGCTATGGCATGCTCATGAATTTTTTTTATAAATTTTTTTACTTTCTCCTGAAAAAACTTGCCTATATCAATATTCCCTTAGACGCCGGTGAATTTTCATTAATCGACAAAAGAGTAACCAGAGAGTTGATAAAAATTGACGAATATGACTATTATTTGCGCTGTCTTAGGGCTTTTGTTGGGTTCAAACAAATCGGTATAGAATACGAGCGAATGGCTCGCCAGCACGGGCGCTCAAGCGAAACATTTATTTCGGGCTTATGGTGGGCAAAAACTATAATTATTAATTTTTCCTTCAAACCCCTGGAGTGGATTTCCAGAGTAGCATTAGTCGTTATGTTTTTTTCTTTTATTCTCCTTTTTATAGAACTGTTTCTGATCCTGGTTTTCAAAAATACACCGCGCGGAATCCCGACTATAATTATATTGATACTATTTCTGGGTAGCATCCAGCTCTTATCGATCAGCATAATAGCAGAATACATCAGTAAAATATTCCTCGAAGTAAAACGAAGGCCAAGATATATAATTAAAAAAATATTGAATGAGAAAAGCTAAAGATATCATTCTCACCGCAGGCCCTTCAATTTCAGAAAAAGAGATTGACTATGTTCTGGATGCTGTTAAAAACGGTTGGAACAAACATCATGCTGACTATATCCATAGCTTCGAACATGCTTTTGCCAAGTACATCGGTGTCAAATATTCTCTTACAACCTCAGGCGGTACGGGTGCTCTCTGGTTAGGATTGGCAGCTCTTGGTGTTGGACCCGGAGACGAAGTCATAATCCCTGAGATCACCTTTTTTGCCTGTTCAGACGTGGTGAAACTTCTAGGCGCCAAACCGGTATTTGTCGACGTCTTAAAGGATACTTGGTGTATGGATTCTGAAAAATTCAAGCAAGCAGTAACTAACAGGACAAAGGCAGTAATGCCCGTACATATTTATGGAAACCTTTGTGAAATGGATGAAATATTGAAGATTGCGCGTAAACATAATATTAAGGTCATTGAGGACGCCTGTCCGGCCATAGGGTCGGTATATAAGGGTAATATGCCGGGGAGTTTCGGCCATTGCGCAGCCTTTTCTTTTCAAGGAGCCAAAATTATGGTAACCGGCTTTGGCGGGATGTTTGTCACTAACGACAGAAAACTCTATGATAAAGGTGTCTATCTCAATACCCACGGGGAAGATCCGAAAAAGAAGTTCTGGCAAACTTCGGTCGGCTACAGTTTTGAAATGCCAAATATTGCAGCCGCATTGGGTTTAGCTCAGCTCGAAAGGATAAATCAATTTGTCAATAAAAAAAGAAGGATTTTTGATTGGTATTATAAAAGATTAAAAGTTCTTGACGGAATCTCCATGAACATTGAAAGACCTGGTACAAAAAGCAATCGCTGGATGACTTCAATAGTTCTGGAAAAAAAATTTAAATATAGCCGTGATCAATTGATTAAAAAACTCAGACAGTACAACATTGACAGCCGTCCATTCTTTTATCCGCTTAGCAAGTTTCCTATGTATGAGGAACGGAATACACCGATCGCCCATCATCTTAGTTTAAACGGACTTAATCTTCCCAGTGGTTTAACACGTAGCGAAAACGAAATTGACTATATCTGCAAGGTATTAATAAAACTGTTAACATAATTTACAAATACTTCTTAATATGCGAATATTCCTACTTGCCAACAACTGGGTCGGTCTTGAAATTGCACGCTATCTTAAATCAAAAAGAGAAAATATTATAGCTTTGGGAGTTCACGAAATAGAAAAACAGAAATATACAAAAGAAATAATCAATACTGTTAAAACTGAAAATATATTTTCAGCAGGTCAGTTTAAGCTAAAAAAAACTTTAACAAAAATTAAAAATCTGGATCCGGATATTATTATCGCAGCCTTTTGGGGATATATTCTTAAACCTGAATTAATAAATCTGACCAAAATAGGCTGCATCAACTTTCATCCCGGCTTTCTTCCATATAACCGCGGGATGAATCCGAATGTCTGGCCTTTTATCGAATCAACTCCGGCCGGTGTCAGCCTTCACTTTATTGATAAGGGAATTGATACCGGAGATATAATTGCGCAAAAAAAAATCGAGATAGAGCCGGTTGATACGGCTGGTTCACTCGAAAAGAAAACCTGGAATTCTTTGCTTATCTTATTTAAAAAAACCTGGCCTAAAATTAAAAATAACTCCGTAAGGAGGATTGCTCAAAGTAATTCTTATGCAACTTATCATCTGGCCAAACAGGTCGACGAACTTGATTTTATTGATTTTAATAAAAAATATCTGGCAAAAGATTTAATACAAAAACTGAAAGCTCGCTCCTATCCTAATCATTCTTTTGCCTACTATCTTGATCAGGGTAAAAAAATATATATCAATATTAAACTGAGTTATACTAAGGATTTTTAACCTCAGATGTCTAAACACTTTCTACTGATTACCTTTATCATCGCCTATTTAATTTTTTCTTTCTTAACTTTTAAAGATTATGGAATAACCCATGACGAGGAGGTAATGTATAAGAACGGAAAGTCTCTTTTCCGATATTTCTTTACCGGTCCAAGCTCGGAAGACTTGGAGATATTGCTAAATAAAAAGCCGCCGCCTCAAGCTCACTATCTCCACAATCAGTTATATGGCGCTATTTTATCTGTTTTTAACCCTAAAGAATCCTACGAAATCTATCATCTTTTAAATCTTATCTTTGCGCTGCCGCTTTTTTTAGCCTCATACTTTGCTCTGTATAAATTTTATAAAAATACTCTGATTGCTTTACTTGGTCCTGTTTTTTTATTCCTGACTCCCCGTTTAATCGGCGATATTCCAACCAACATTAAAGATGTCTCATTTGCAGTCTCATACTTTTTAAGCCTGGTGTCAATCTTTTTTTTGGTTAATCGGAAAAAAATAATATTTAAAATATTGCTGCTGGGGATTCTTTTTGGTTTAAGTCAGTCTTTTAGAATAATCGGTTTTACCCTGTATCTGATTCTTTTTGCTTATGACTTCTATATATTTGTCTCGGATATGAATACCAGAAAAAGGTGGGGGATTTGGACATACCTGCGGAATGAAATATTAATGACTGTGTCGATTTTTTTTATAGCTACTTTAATCATGACTCTAAGCTGGCCATATATCAGCAGCAACTTTCCGGAACACTTTTTTGACATTCTCAAAGCCTCAAATAGCTTTCCTTACGAAACTCCCATCTTAACACTGGGAAAAAATGTTATCAGTACTCAATTACCGTGGTTTTATCTTCCTGTTTGGATTTTTGCCACAATGCCGCTTTACCTTATATTTTTTTTCATAGCTTCTCCTATTTATTTAAAAAACTTTTTCAGGCATAAACTATTTTTAATATTTTTTTCTGCTTTTCTTGTAAACGTTGTTTTCTTTATTCTTTTTAAACCGGTAATTTACGACGCCGTCAGGCACTACCTCTTTTTTCAGGTGATTATAGTATTTTTAGCCACTATATCACTCGCAGAGTTTATACTTAATTTTAAGAAACAACCGATATTTTATCTATTACTAATTCTTGTCGGTATTAATCTGTTATTTGTCATTAAAAACTTGTTTTTGCTTCATCCTTATCAATATACTTATTTCAACGAAGCGGTTGGTGGCTTGAAAGGGGCGTATCTAAACTTTGAGACGGATTATTGGGGAGCAAGCTATAAAGAAGCTGTAGAGTGGTTAAAAAAAAATAAAATTAAAAACGATAGAGTCTATTATATTTATAGTTGTGGAAATCCTATTTCCTCAACCTACTACTTTAGTAAAAATATGCAGTGGAGTAGTGATTTTTCTAAAGTTGACTTTGCGCTTTGTTTCACCCGCTGGGAACAATATCTTCAATTTGACCAAAATAAAAAAATTTATGCCGTCGAGAGATTTGGAGTTCCGCTCACAATAATTTATGCTCTTAAATAAAATTCTGAACCAGTTGGAAAATAATAAATTTATTTTAATTTTCGGAATTATTTTTTTATCGCTGTTGTTTATTGCTTCTATTCATTTTCGCGGAGGAGCATACCTTCAATCCGAATCACAAAGTTTTATCTTGAATTATCTTGACAACAGGCCGGTTCTGCAAAAAATATTTGACATACAAAAAAATGACTGGGGTTTTTATCAGGCGCGGGAACTGAGTTATTTTTTTGACATGTTAGACGCGAATTTTATCAAAATCTCAATTAATTTTGGTTTTCCTCATTTCTATTCTTTAATTTATTATTTAGGGCTTGTGATTATTCTGTTTGTAACTGCTAAAATTGTCGGAAATTTCATCGGTCTCAAATCGCCTTTAATTGTTTTGCTTTTATTTTCACTTTTTCTTACTGCTCCAGCCGTTTTTTTTTCCGGAATTTTTTTCCGTACCGGCAAAATTTTGTCATCTGTTTTTTTAATTCTTATCCTTTATCTGATACTGCAGCAGCTTTCACCTAAAAACAAAAAATTAAGTCTACTTTTGCTTCCGTTGTCTTTTCTCATGTCGATTTCCGACCGGCAGGGTCATTTTTTTCTTCTGGCTATAACTTTTATTTTTTTTGCCTTATGGGCCTTTACAAGAAAAAAAACATATAAAAGATTTTTTATCTTATTTCTTTTTTCATCGCTTATAGCTCTTCTTTATGACTATTATCTTGGTCCATCTATTATTAAGCGGATTACGGGTGTCCAACCAAATATTATCTTTATGCGCCCTGACTTTTTAACCTACACTCGACAGGATCCCCGTTGGATCATCTCAAATCTTTGGTTGAAGCTATGGAGTTTTGTAATTGATTCCTTGCTTTTTATACTAGATACCTTTTCTTATTTTTTGGGTAACACCCATTTGTTTATTATTGTTTTGGCCCTAGTCTTCGGCTTTGTTGCGATATTTAAATCCAAAAAAAAGGAAATTTTTCTCTTACTACTGCTTTCTTTTTTCTTGGTCTTTATTATGACCTTCTTCATGCTCATCAAGCAGCCCCAAATGGTCTGGCCTGGAATCCGGAGGATTTACTATGCTTTTCCTTTAAACCTTTTTATTTTACTTTTTTCCTCCTTGGCGATTAATCAATTTATTCGTTTTTGGCCAAAAACTAAAGTATTGCTGGTGTTTACATTAACCACGATGCTTTTTCTAAATATAATTTCTCTACCTAACCACTACCAAATAATCAGGTATTCCGTAGAATCGGATGAATATAAAGTTCATGAGTATTCTCCCCGCCTGTTCCACTGTCTAAAAAATTCAAGTAACCCGGAATCTTTTTACCGCCTTCCAAAAGAGGTGGAAAATGTCTGTAGTCAACTGAGAAAAAAATGAATAATACTATTTGGTTTATAAATGTAGCCTTTTTCCTGACAAATCTTTTTGTCTTTACCTATAAAATTCTTATCAAAGTACTTAACCGCTACTTTCCTCCCTTTCAGGATCCTAGTTTTTTTGCTAAAGAATTGTTTTCGCCCGAACCCTATGAAATTCCGCTTTATTTAAGTCTTACTTTTATTTGGGTTATCGTTATCTTCATCTTATATAAATCAAGTCCCAAGAACCAATTCACAAGTTACAAACAAAGTCCAAATAGCAAAAATTCAAAATCCAAACTGTTTGAAAAATTGAAAATTGGAACTCCGAATTTGTTTGGAATACTTGTTAGTTGGAAATTGGGATTTTTGTTTTTTATATTTCTTCTGGTTATTTTTTTTATAAATATCGGGGAATATCCTTTAAAAAATAATATTCAGTTTATTCAATCCCCAGTTGATCCAATCTCCTCGGTCTTTATACTTATAGCCTACCTGAGCCTAATCGCCCTAATAATCTTAATTTCGCGAGCTCTTAAAAAAACTCCGATCATAATGGTTTCCCTAGTCTTAATAACAGTTGCACTCTTTACTTTTGAACCAAGATTTCCGCAAAGTACGCACGACACTGCTTACTTCCTGGGCCCGATCTATGAACTCGCTCACAAGAAGACGATATTTACGACTACCTCCTCCCAATATGGATTTCTCTCCATTCTCTTGTTGGGATTTCTTTACCAAGTAGGCGTTTTCAACCCATTCTACCTTCCTTTTTTTACCTGGATTCTTTATATCCTGCAGTATTTTTTTAGCTTTTGGATTATTTACAAATCAAGCCGTTCGGTCGTTATGGGGCTATTGGGACTTTTCTCCATCCTGACCATTAATTATTTTTCCCTCTTTCACCTGCCAAACACCTATCCTCAGATTGGTCCGATGCGCTGGTTGCCTTTCATTATCTCGCTTTTCTTGGTACAAAGATTCAAAAATCCGGCAAATTATAAGCTGATTTTTCTCTTGTCTCTTCTGTCCATCTGGAATGTCGAAGTCGGAATCGCTCTTTTCTTGGCTTATTCCTTGACTCTAATGCTTTTATTTTTGGCGGGAAAAATTGGCTTGAATATGTTAATTAAATCTATTGGCTTCTTTATCTTTAATATTTTTCTTTTTTTAATTACGATAAACATTATCCATTTCCTGTTAGGAAAACCTCTAATAGACTATTTCACAGCCTCAAACAGATTAAGGGACTTTGCCGTATCCGGTATTGCCATGATCCCAATTCCCTGGCGAACCCATTTCTGGTTTGTTTTGCTAGTTTATTTTGCATCAATAATTTATTTTTTTAGGCAAAAAACTAGGGAGCAGATGGCAGAAGTGAAAGGGCTCCCAACAGCGCGCAGATCTGGCGATATTCGCCGCCAGTCGAGCACTGGTGGGAATGAAACTTCTGACAGAATCTGGAGTAAAGACTTGCAAGAATTAGGTTCGCGACAGAATCTAACTCATTTATTGTTTTCAGCTAATCTTTCTCTTTTTGCCGGAATATACTATATCGGTAGAAGCCATCCACACAACTTATTTCACATCTCAATATTTTTTTTATTAAACACTTTTATATTTATTGGTTTAATTTTTGCAAAGATAAACATTAATAAGCGATTATCTTTTATTTTTTATATTTTATTTTTTGTATTTTTTATCGTCTATCCCGCGTTCAGCCGAAAACAAGCAGTGGCAACCATGATCAAAACTAAACTCGACGGGTTGAAAAAGGAACAAATATTTATACCCGAGCTAGAAAATCAAGTAAAGCGTTATTATTATTTTGATGCTGAAATGATTAAGGAAAATTGGCCTGAAGACGAAATCCTCATCCTCTCGGTCGACGACACCTACCTTTTTTATTTAACCGGTAAAAAAAATTTACTTCTGGATAATCCGCAGTCCGGATTGGCTGCCTTTAAAACAGACATTGCGTTTGCCCTGCAAAAGGCTGTTCAAAGTTGTCCCGTAAAAATAACGGCAACTTGCACACTTTTCGGTTGCCCAGAATATCCGACTCTTAATCACGAAGCGATAGATGTTCAAAAAGCAATCCTGGAGTCTTTGGAAAAATCCTGCAAAGTCAAATACAAACCCGTCAAATGCACCAACAAACTCTGCATTATTAGTGATTAATTGCTTAAATGAAAAGTATTAATTATTTTTTCAGCTGTCTCTTGTTCTTTAGAGTTCTCCTTAAGACCCGTTAATTTATGAAAAACATCAAATTGAAAAACGTATGTTTTAGTTGAAGTTTTAATTTCATATATATGCGAAATGCTTTCACCTGAGTCCTCTTTAGTAACCCAAAAATACGCTGGCATCCCGTTAATAGTTGTATTTTCTTTATATGACTCACCACTCGGCGGAGCATCAGCAATAACAAGAATTAAATGATAAGTATTTCCCCATTCACCTGTGCCAAAAAGAATAATATAGTCTACTTGAGGGGGATCTACTCTCCAATTGAAGGGATATTTAATTTGAAAAGTCTCTGTTTTATAAGTTTTCCAAAATAAGGTTGTATTTAATGATAAATAAATGAAAACTGCTGAGATTAATAACACTAAGGAAACTAAAGTAACAATTTTTTTCTTCATAAGACTATTTAATAATAACAAAAAAATACTAGGTTTTATTTTGCCTTTAAAGCCAAATTAAACCGTTTAATTAATGTTTAGAGCCTTACCAAGTGCCATTTCCCGACCGCTCCGGTCGGGAATTAGACTGGCATAATAAGCTAATTACACCTCACAATTTTATTGAAGTTTTACAATTATTCATCTTTTAGAAAAAATGCATTTGTATGCTGGTCCATCAAATTCAGCTTCTTCGATGTCCATCTCTTTTGGATCTCTATTAATTACAAGGCAAAGCGTTTCAAGTACTGCTAAACCAAACTTGTTTCTGGATGCGAAAGCTTCCCACGCATTGGGATAAAAATTTATTACTAAATATTTAAAATTGACTGCTTCTATACTGTTTACTCGAAAAGCCATCCGATGATCACCTATTCCTCCCAACCGAAACTCAGATTGAATAGACAATCCAAAGTAACGAAATGCCCCCTTTAGGTCGTCCCGAAGATTAATTCTTTCTTTTCTTTTTTTTGGCACTATTAAATCCCACTCCAAATTTGGCATAAATATTTAGAATGTAATATGAGCATATGTTACACAGACTAAGAGTAAAACGGGCTACTACAATAGTTAGATTTTCGAAAAAACTCTGGTTTTTAACCAATAAATTGTTGCTTCTTTTAAAAGCCGAAAAACTGTCTTAATATTAGACGTAGAATGCCCACCATGGCGTTCGCTGGTAAATACGGGTACTTCTATCACCGGAATTTTTAACATCCTAGACTTTTCCAGAATTTCAACATCGATCATACTATCGGTAAAACTTAACTTTAACTTGTTGTAATTTTCTCGGCTAAAAATATTTGGATTTCCACCGATATCACGATTAGGTATTTTGAAGATTACACGCATTAATGTATTGTAGAGAAGTGTACCTATTTTTCTGATCTTTTTCCTCGTCATCCGTATTCCATGTACTAAAAATTTATCATCAACTGTAAAATGCTTTAAACAAAGAATAAGATCAGGTGAATGTACTCTAGCGCAGTTCAGATAACATAAAAATTCACCCTTTGCCTTCTTTAAACCATGAAGTATCCCAAGTCCAAATCCGCAATCTTTTAATTCGTAGAATGTAACGTGTGGTAATTTTTTGGATAATTTAACTCCTATCTCATAACTCTTATCTCTTGAACAGTTTACGACACCTATTAATTCAAAAGAAACTTTATTTTTTGTTAGTGCCCTATGGTATACAGTAACAACTTTTTCAATATGATCTTCCTGATTCATGACCGGAAAAACAATAGAGAAGTTGATTTTGCTTTTCATACTTTCAAAATCATCCTGAGCGACACATTTAGGAGTCGAAGGACCGGATTTTTTTGCATGCCCACTAGTTTATCACAAAACACTAATTTCATTATTGCTTGAAAAAAATAAAAAAAATTTTAAAATAGATTTCTGTATAGCCATGAATCTTGAATATCTTGTTGGACAAACTTTTGAAGTAGATTTCAATTGTGGATTGTGCAATGGATTAATTACTGCCAGTGTAGCCGTACTTGGACTTAAAGATTTAAAAATATCTGAAAAAATGACTGGTAAAGAATATTCAACTTCTCTTAAGTTGCCACTAAATAATATCAGTAATCCGGCTATCATTGCTGTTGAAGTAGTTGAAGCTCATGGACTAAATGTCCACAATCGTGCTAATTTTAAAGTAGGATTACCTGAATGAGGTTAATTTTGATAAACGTTAATTAAATTTATCGATAAACTTTTTTGCTTCCGCTGTGGCCGCCAAGATCAAGCAGAATAATTACAAGAACTTCCAGTTTATCAAAGTGCCAGACAATACGAATATCGCCTGTCACACTCGACGAAAACACTTCTCCACCTTTTCTACTTAAAGCTTTATGAGTATCTAAACTTGGACTAAAAGGATTATTTTTTAAAATTTCTAAAGTCTTATCCACTTTTTCTTTTAACTGCCGATTCTTTTTAAGAAGTTTGACATATCTCCTTTCAAATGGTTTTGTAAATCGTAAACGATACTGATTCATGAAATTACATTTTATTTTAAACTGCCTAAGTATTTTTTAAGCTCTTCATCTGTTCTAATCTCTGTATATTGTCCTTTCCTATAGGCCTCAAGACTTTCTCTTATTCTTTTTTCCGTTTCCTCATCAACCATTGGAATAGACTCAACTTCCTTTTTTACTTCATTGACCGCCATAACTCTTAAAAATTCGGCGAAAGACAATCCTAACCTTTTAGCTTTGTTCAATACTAATTGATAAAGTTGTGGCGAAAAAGTAATTAATTTTTGCACACTCTTAGTCTGTGTCTGCATAAATTTATATGGAATTTATAATGTTTAAATGTAATTCTAATACAGTTTCACATATATTTCAACCTCAATTTAATTTCCGCTGCAGTTGATGAGAAACATAGGTAACACTTCCGTATCAAAACGCATCAGCACCTTTAGGCTCTAAATATGGTAAATGAACAACAGTCCAGAATCAGTGAGAAGCTAACTGAAATTTTAGAATTAATTGCTCCATGTGCCTGCCCGGAGGTGGCCGATAGAAAAACACAACCGCAGGGAACAGGCAGAGTTACTATCGAAATGCTTCAACAAAATGCTTTGAATATTAAGTGTCGTGGTGAAGTCGGACAGATAGTGTGTGCTTTGTGTTTATTTTATGGCTCCGGTAGAACTCTTGAAGTCCAGAGTAAGGTTTAAACAAACACTAAAATTTTCTTTAATCCTTGCTCTAAACTTATCTTCGCTTTCCAGCCGAAAACTTTATTTATCTTTATCGGATTTTCGTACCAGTCATTCAAATCCCATTCCCTGATTTTCATAGATCCGAATTCAGGTTCTTCTTTGGTTTTATCAGTGAAAATTAAATTTTGTAGATTTGCAGACCTTTCACTTTTTTAAAATCTTTTAAATTTAAAGTGGCAATACGTAGATCAAGCTCTAATGTACTTGTAGCAATTATAGAATCCACAAGCGATATACCCGTTTCACGCCTTAATTCGCCGGCTCTCTTCATCAAATCAAAGTCAATTTTAAGTATTTCGCCTAATTCTAGAGTTTCAAGAATCTTCAGTTCCATTTCTATTGAACTTTTACCGCTAAAAACTTCACCAACAGTTATAAGTGAAAAATACAGCTTATCAAATTTATTGCTCAACTTAGTAAAGAGAGTTGGACGCTTTATTGAAAAAGTTCGGAAGTGATCAATCAATATAGAAGAATCAATCAGAATTTTCATGACTTAATAGTTTGTCGTATTTATTTAACCTATCTTCTATTTGTCTTCTTCCCTCTGCTAAGAATTCATCATCCTCTTTAGTCCATTTTATTTTACCAATGCTCATTATTTTATTAAATCTTTCTTTTTTGGAATATTTTGCTTTTCTTAAAATTAGATCTCTTTTAGGTTTTTTAAGAGGTTTATTAGTGAATTGATCTACTAAAGGCTCAAGAATAATCTGGCCGTTTTTATAGATAATTTTGATATAGGAACCTTTGAAGACTTCTGCTTTTTCCCTGATTTTTTTAGGTATAACCAAAAGTCCCCTGTCCATTACCTTGACTATGCTGACCTGAGTTTGATTTTGCATATTATGATGATAATACATATTTTCGAATTATTCAATATCAAATTGTTCTTACCTTGCCTAAATCTCATTTCCGCTTGAAAAGAAGAAGAAGAAGAAGAAGAAGTAAGATTTAAAAATAAATATGATAGATAATGTTGTTCATTCTGGAGAAACCGTTGTTAAATCTATTGAACATGTATTAACCTCCCCTGCAAATTTGCAGCCTGCTCTTGATTATATTGAAAAACACAAACCTACGCCAATTAGTAAAGAATGGACGCCAACTCCTAACTCACAAGTTTTTAGTAATGATAATTTTTGGATAGTTAGACAAGTTCGCCCCGAGCCTGAAGTACGAAATAAGACAGATCTTTATATTGGAAAAGACGGTCAAACATTGTATGTTCTTTGGAGCGAATTGGATAATAATCCACATAAGATTGAACAACTTAGCGCAATGATTACAAAAGATCCTACAAATGGAAGTGTAATTTGCCTAGACGGAGAACTCAATGGACCAAAAAAATATGCCAATCCTACTTCGACAGTTCAATATATTAATACATTACTAACTTATTCCTTCTAAGTTTGTTAATTCATTAGAATCTTGAGGCCTACCATTAAAGTAGTTCTAGCTTTCCAGTTGATACTTTTTTGAATCTTTTTCGGATTACCATACCAGTCTTTAAGATCCCAGGTGCGGTTTCTCATTGATCCGAATTTTGGTTCTTGTTTGATTTTGAATAATTTTTTGGCCAGATAGGCTAATTCTTTAATCGTTGTTTTTTTACCCGAACAAACATTAAATGCCTCGCCGAATATTTGCAAACCCTCAGGGTTTGCAGGCTCGTATTTCGTCAAACCCTGAGGATTAGATTTCAGTAAGACGGCTGAGCGAATAAATGCACCACACACATCCTCCACATATACAAAATCCCTGGAAATATTCGGGTCGACGAACTTGGGTAATTTGCCTTTTTTAGCTTCACGAATCAAAGTTGGAATTAGACGATTAGGCTCTTCCCACGACCCATATACTGAATATAAACGTAGATGAGCTACAGGCAGCTTCTCTACCTTACCATAGTATTTGAGCAGGTAATACGAGGCTACTTTTGAGACTGCATAGTGACTATTAGGCACGAGTTCGTCCTTTTCAGAGGGTCCGGAGCTGTTTAAACCGTATTCAGACTGCGAACCCGCATGAACATAAGCTGAGAATCCATACTTCTTCATCTCCTCAAGCAAAAGATAGGTAGAGTTAAAATTAGTTTGGTAGATATTATTAATATCATTTTGAGTAGAGTAGGCGCCGTATGCTGCGAGATTAAATACTGTTTTTGGCTTGCTGCGGGAAATGAGCGATTTTAAGGCACTCCTCTCTCGAATATCACATTTAACGACGTATAGAGGAGAAGTGTACTTTTCCCGCAACCGCCAGTTTTTTTTTGGAACTGAAAAAACACCAAATACGTCCTTTCTGTAGGTTAATAGCTTCTGCAGTAAATTAAATCCTACAAATCCGCCGGCGCCAAAAATAATAATCGGTCCCTTTAATTTATTGATTAATTTATTATGCTGTTGCATAGCTCTAATTTAATCCAAGTCGCGTTTGACACGACACCAAAAAATACCTTTGGCTTAAAAGTTTCGTAATCTTACTTTTTTATTTGTTTATTTGCTTATTTGTCGGATTTGATTATTATGTTAATCTAACCCTCCTCTCCTCTATCAACAAAAATAACGAGAGAGTAGTGGTTTATTGACACTTTATTTCTTTTTAAGAAATTTGACAAATTCATCTTCTGTCAAATTAGCTCTCTTAATCTGAGCTTTTAGAAGAAATCTAGCTACTTCTTTATGAAGCGGTATTGAAAGTGTAGGATAACCTAATTTTTGTAGAATTGCATGGTCGCCAGATGTATGAACATGAATATAACCGGCTCTTTCGAATGCTCGTACTGCTTTTATTCCTGAGATATTAGCAAGTTTGGGCATATGCAATATCAGGAAGAAGCAAAATTTATTGGAACATCAACCACTTCTCTGCTGAGTGGTTTTTTTATTTCAGTTTTTTCAATCGCCTCCATATAGGCTTTAATTGCTTTTTTAGCATTGAGAATAGCTTCGTCTTTGGATTTCCCCTGACTCATACAACCATACAAATTCACCACGTCTGCAACATAGCCTTTATAACTTTTATCATAAGTTAATTTGATTAGATAAGAAAGATTTTTTGTCATATTGAAATTATACCATCTTTTCTGATTTTAACTGACTTGTCCGCCGTAGTTTTCTTGACCCTCGAAGCTTCAGCGAAGGGGGTAACGAAGGTGGATTCAATCTATTTGCGCTTGAAAAGAAGAAGAAGAAGAAGAAGAAGTAAAATTCATTACATGGTTGAAAATGATGTTTTCATTACGGTCCAAAAAAGAAATTTAGCACCAAAAGATATTCTTCCAAATAAAGACTTATTCGCTAAAGTTGAAGCTGATTTTGAGACAAGTGCTTCTAGAAGCTTAACTATAGAAAAACCTGAGTCGCAGTCTAGAATTAATGAGATTTTAGAATTTCTGGCTGAACAAAATGCAGGTCTAACTAATTCACCTGAAAGATTGTTAGCTGATGAACTGAGAAGTGATCCGTCTAAACTAAGTCAGATAATTAGAAATATTTACAATTTAACCTTGTCTGGTTTATCTTCTCCAGACCAACTTACGCGAATTAACTCTAAAACTACAGCAGTTGGATATGTAAACGCCTGGCATCAACTTAGGAAAGCCATGGCAAAATCTCCTTAACACTTTCATCTCAAATTAATTTGAGAATCGTTTTCCTAATACTTTCCTTATCTAATCCGTTCTCCTTCAAATAAAAATCTTTTTGAGTAGAGTAGGCGCCGTAAGCTGCGAGATTAAAAACAGTTTTTGGTTTGATGCGGGAAATGAGCGATTTTACGGCACTCCTCTCTCGAATATCACATTTAACGACGTATAGCGGAGAAGTGTGAAATTCCCGCAACCGCCAGTTTTTCTTTGGGTCGGAAAAAACTCCAAAGATATCCTTTCTGTAAGCTAATAACTTCTGCAATAAATTAAATCCTACAAATCCGCCGGCACCAAAAATAATAATCGGTTCTTTTAATTTATTGATTAATTTATTATGCTGTTGCATAGCTCTAATTTAATCCAAGTCGCGTTTGACACGACACCAAAAATTGCGTACTAGCTTAGTTTCATAATTTCTTTTTATTAAATTTAATTATTTGTTTATTTGTCGGATTTGATTATTATGTTAATCTAATCCTCCTCTCCTCTACTTAAAAAATGACAAGAGAGTAGTGCCTAATTTATCTTAAAGTACTTCAATATATCTAAAATTCCATTTTCGTTAACACTCGGCCCAATAAAAGAAAATTTTTCTCCTTTACTTAAAACCAGTTCCTTGATTCCCCTTCTCCCGTTTTCTAATGTTGCGCCATATTTACAAAGCTTGATAAACTCCCAGTCGCTTATACCATCACCCACACCTAAAATATTTGTAAAGGGAATTTTACTGAATTTACTTATTTCTATCGCGCCGGATTTCTTATTGACTCCTTTGGCCGTAATAACAGCAAATAAGGTTGGTGCGTATATAGGATTTGCCCCAAATTCCAGTTGAAGTTCGGGAAACTTTGCCATCAATTTTTTAATTTTCTGTATTTCAGATCTATTAAATGCTGCGGGCATTATTTTAATAATTTCATTTTCTAAGATAAAGGTAGTTAACGAATCGACCGACTTTGGTTTTTTACCTAAAATTGATATATTTATTTTAGTAAGATCACAATAACTGGATTTTTCAATAGCATATTCACGACTCGAGTAAACTTCAATATAAAGTCCAAGCTTTTTACACTCATCGACATACTTTTTTGCAGACTTACTATTGATTAAATGCTTTTTAATAAATTTTTTTTTTCTATAGTCTTTTATCTCAGCTCCTCCACATGTGATATTTACAGAATTCAAACCAATTTTAGATACGAGATCGGTAATGGCAAAACTAGGCTTGGCCGTACAGAGAAAGACTTTAGTTTTTTTGTTGATCTTTTGCAATGCTTTAATTACATCGGAATTAGGAAAAGGAAAATTGATCCCCGGTTTTCCACCAACAATTACTCCATCGATATCTAAAATGACAGCTTTTATCATGAAAAAGGATTAAATTAACTTAGTGACGGTTTTTTTAATGCTATCCTGATCTAATCCGTTTTCTTTTAAATAAAAATCCCGATAGCCATAATGATGCGTCTTGTATCCTGTTGCAAATAAATGTGTGAATCTCTTAATTGATAACCGACTACTTACTACCGAATGACTGATAAACTCTCCCAATCCTCCTGTTTTAACATGCTCCTCTATCACACACAAATTCTTAGTTCTATTAATTGACTCGATTAACTTTTGTTCAATCTTAAAAGGCATCTCACAGACAACCCACAAATCAATTTTGTTGAGTTTTAATACAGGCAGAATTCCGGCAACAACATCCTTGATGATTGAGCCAAGGACTATCACGGTTATCTTATTCCCTTTTGCCAGATTTCTAACTGCTTTGAAAGCTGGAAAATTAATTGGGATATTTTCGGCTTTAGTCAGCCTTAAATAATCCGGACCCGAGTGCTTTACCATCCGGTCCATTATCGGAATCATGTCCTCGGCAACTGCCGGAGCATAAATTTTTATATTCGGCAAACTCATCAGCATCGAAATATCCTGGAGCACATGATGAGATGGACCAAGCATTCCGTAATCAAACCCTCCGCCCAATCCGACAATCTTAACATTGGCATTATGATAAGTAATATCATTCCTTACTTCTTCCAAAACTTTTATAGTGACAAAGGGGGCTGCACTGTAAATCCAAGACATCATTCCGGTATAAGCCATGCCGGCTGCTACAGTTGACATGTTGTGCTCTGCGACTCCGGCATTAATGTATCTTTCTCCAACCGTTTTGGCCAATTCCTCAAATACTCCATGTCCAAGATCTCCAGTGAGGAGGACTATTTTTTTATTCTTCGTTGCCAGTTTGGTTAAATATTTTCCGAAAGTTATTCTCATAATTCAAATAAAACTTAATTGACTGCATCATAATTCAGGAGTCACGAGTGAGGTGTCTCTCCGAGCAGCGGATGGTGCGGATTTCGCACCGAGCCTCGCAGGAGAGAAGGGATCACGAGTGACAGAATCTGAATTATTCTAATTCCTTTAAATATTTCTCTACATTCTCATTATTCAAAGTAAAATAATTTGACTCCATTTTCCCCTCTATTGATTTCAATCCTTTTCCCCTTACGGTCTTAGCTATTAATACACTCGGCTGATTATTCTTAAAATTACTAATTTTTTTGAAAGCCTTTTCCAAATGAAAATAACTATGACCGTCACACTGGATTACGTTAAAGCCGAATGACTTCCACTTCTCTTGTGAAGCAGCATCTCCCAACACATTTGAAGTTGCATCAATTCCCTGAAAACCGTTTTTATCAATTATTACTATTATGTTTTTCAGTTTATGGTGACTGGCAAAAAGGGCTGCTTCCCAGACCGAACCTTCATTACACTCACCGTCCGAAATCAGACAAAATATTTTTCTTGCCTTATTCTTGATTATCTGATCTGCCTTGGCAATACCGCAGGCAAATGATAAACCATGTCCAAGACTGCCAGTTGCAAGAGGAATATCCTCGGGAAAAGTAGGCGGCGGATGAACTCCAAACAGTCCACCTTCTTTAAAATAGGTACTTAATTGCTTGTCCGAAATTTTTCCCTTTTTATTCAGGACCACATATAGCGATAAGGAAGCGTGTCCTTTAGACAGTATAAATTTATCATTTTTTTTCATCTGAAAAAACTGGGTTTCAATAATCAAATCAATACAAGACATGCTGGAGCCGACGTGAGGATATTTAGTACCTGTTGAAGCCGCTAAACGCAGAACTTTTTCACGCAAATTTCTACTTAATTTATCTTTCATACTTTTTGTATTAGAGGTTTTCACTGATTGTTTGCTGATTCTCACGGATCAGTGGCAATCCGCCACCGTCAAACGTGGCTGGGACGTTTAACGTCCCGCTAATAATCCGCGGAAATCAAAACGAGCATAGTATACAATAATCTCTAAATGATTCAACAAAAATGCGCCATATGCGAAAGTAACAACTACGAAGTGGTATATAAAGAAAACTTTGACATCAAAAAAATAAATTCCCGCGTATTTTCCGCCCGCCGCCTCCCCGACCGTGTTCATTACCGGATGGTCAGATGCAAAAACTGTAACTTGGTTTTTTCCGATCCGATTCTTGAATATGACAAAATCGAAAAACTTTATGCGAAAAGTTTTACTTCCTACGACAAACACTTAGAAAATTTAAAAGAAACGTATGGGTATTATTTGAAGCTTTTGCCTTGTCATCCCCGACCTGATCGGGGATCCAGAGAAAAACAACTGGATTCCCGCTTTCACGGGAATGACAATCCTACATTACTTGAGATAGGTTGTGGAAACGGTTTTTTTCTTGAAGAGGCCAAGCGCCAGGGATACGACATTTACGGCGTTGAACCTGGCAAACCATCTGTTGACAAAGCCCGGCCGGATATCAAAAAAAATATTAAAAATGACATCTTTAAGGCTAAAATGTTCAAAAAAAACAGTTTTGACGTAATTTGCTGCTTCCAGACATTCGACCATATTCCCAATCCCAATGCAATACTGGCTGAGTGTTATAAAATCCTCAGGAAGGGCGGCTTGATATTGTTTCTTAACCATGATATTGGCGCCTGGCAAAATAAACTAATGGGAGAAAAAAGTCCAATTATAGATATCGAACACACCTACCTCTTTAACAAAAAAACCATGCGAAAAATATTTGAAAAACATGGATTTAAAGTGCTTGAGGTCAAGTCCAGCTTCAATATTCACCACCTGTCCTACTGGCTGCACCTCTTCCCCATTCCCAACTTCCTGAAAATTCCCTTGATTAAATTCTTAGATAAAACCGGAATCGGAAAAATAAAATTAAAACTGAATCCGGGAAATCTTGTATTAATTGCTGAAAAATAATTCTCAATTTTTAATTTTAAATTTTTAATCAATTTTCAATCTTTAATTTTTAAATAAATGCAAAATAATAATAAGATTTATGATCTTGAAGAAAGAACCTCAGTCTTTGCAGAAGACCTAGTTGTTCTGTGCAAAAAATGTCCTAAGAATATTGTTACAATTCCTATCCTTGATCAATTGATTAGAAGTGGAACTAGTATTGGAGCTAATTATTTTGAAGCAAATGGTGCTTCGAGTAAAAAAGATTTTATAAACAAAATTTTCTTATGCAAAAAGGAGGCGAAAGAAACAAAATATTGGCTTCGTGTGTTAGCTAAATCACTTGACGACAAAAATTTAATTGAAAACTGCCGACTACTTTGGAAAGAAGTGCAAGAACTGTCTTTGATTTTTTCAAAAATAGCTTCTAAACGTTAAATGATTTTGAAAATTTACTATTGTAAATTCAATGAAAATTGAAAATTTCAAATTGAAAATTTTCCTTAAAGAAAAATTATTTATAATCATTTTTATCTCCTTTCTCTTATCTCTTATCTTTCTTACCTATAAAGACTATGGAATTCCTTGGGATGAAAAAGTATTTTTCAGCACGGGAAAATTTTTTGTCGTGAAACTTCTTAACTTTCTGCAGATTCCAACTAATCTCTCAACGGTAGGATTCGAGCCTACTCCCCATCACTTAAAAGGCCATGGAGTTTTTATGGATATGCTATCAGTAGGCGCCGGCATGCTATTTCCACTCTTTAATTTCGAGGTTTTGCATTTAATTCGGGCCTTATTTGCCGCGCCCATTTTTATTTTGGTCTACTGGATTGTTTCTCAACTGATATCCAAAGTCTATGGCTTGATAGCTGTTGTGTTACTTCTGACTTTTCCCCGCTTTTATCCGGAAATATACTATAATGCCGTAGACATCCCTACTGCGCTGCTCTTTACTATCTGTCTAAGTTATTTTATCTATTATTTAAAGACAGAGAAAACAGTTTTTAAGTCAATCATTTTCGGATTAATCCTGGGAGTTACTATCAACCAACGTCTTCTACTCTTTTATTTGCCAATTGTGAATTTTATTTTTTTATTTTTTCAAAAAAAAACCAGGCGCGAATTTCTTTTTCATCAATCCCTAACCCTTATCTCCTTACTCTTATCTATGCATCTTACACATCCTTATCTTCTCTCACGTCCTATTACAGGTCTGTTCGACATCATTAAAAATGCTAAACAGTATCCCTGGAATGCTGCAGTCCTTTTTGAAGGTCAATTCTATCAAGCCGGAGTCAAACCGCTTCCCTGGTATTATCTCCCAAAAACTATTTTAATCACGTCTCCTATTATTACTTTGATTTTATTTTTGTTCGGATCTCTAAAAACTATTACCATCTTGGGTCGATCGATCCAAGATGGTATCAAGCAACAAACACAAAAAAATTTAATATTTTTTTATGTTTTAGCCCTTTTTATTACACCTTTTATCTTAGTACTTATTCTCAAACCAACTCTTTACGATTCTTGGAGACAGTTTTTATTCTTAACTATTCCTAATGTAATCTTGGCTGCCGAAGGCTTACATCTACTATTGGCAGATAAAAAATTAATGATCTCTAACTACAAAAATATTCCTGATTATCTACTGGATAAAAAAAACTGGGGCCTTAGATTATTTGGAAAAGGAATTGTAGGAATGGTTGTATTGAGTAGTATGTTTTATACAGCTGTACAAATGATTAGACTCCATCCTTATGAATATCTTTATTACAATTCATTGACCGGAGGATTAAAGGGAACATATGGAAAGTATGAAACAGATTATTGGGGGCTTGGCTACAAAGAAGCGGTTGTCTGGTTTAATAAAAATGTCAATAAACTCGATGAAAGTTATAAAATCTTTGTCGAGGGCGATCCTTTATCCTCTTCCTATTACTTCAAACCTAATATGTCACTCACTACCGACCCGCTGACTGCCGACTACATATTTACTTTCACTCGTTGGAATTTCCACACCCGCCACCAGGGAAAGACTATTTACACTGTTGAAAAAGAAGGTGTTCCTTTAATTTTTGTTAAACAATTGTGAGTCCAGACTTCCCGGAATGGAACTCTCTGGAGGCTTATTTCTATAAAGTCTATCAAACTTTTAGGCAGACTTATATTTTAGGAAATAGAAAAGTATTTTTCTTTAATTTCCAGTGGCAAAACTCTAGATTCTTCCTTCAAAAATTTACTAGCTTGAAGAACCTCAATTCTAACTAAGCGTTTATCCTTGGTAAAATGTACCACAAAATTACCTTGCATTTCTGCGTGATCATATAAATCGTCAGTAAGTTGGAAAACAATTATGTCATCTTCACGATAATATTTTATTTTCATATCTGCCTTTTTCTGCCGGGAAAAATGTAATAATTTTTATTTTACCATTTTCTTTTTTGTAAACAATACAAAGTGAGCGAAACTCGTCTACCAATCCGAAAGCTCTTACTAAACCAGTTGCCAGATTTTCTTGAGTAATTGGTTTCTTTGTGATTATTTCGATTTTACTCTTTGTAATGCGAAATTTTTTAGCTTCTTTCGTTCCTAATTTTTCTTCAGCGTGTTTGGTATAAATAATCTTCACAAAGTTATTCTATCATTTTTTTGACATCGCAAAAGCTAATTGTTAAACTATAATTAGTTTTCGGAACCGCCTCGCAAGGGACGGGTTTTTTTGACAAAAAAGAGATTTAGCTCAATAAGACTGGAACACTTTTAGCTTCAATTTTAGGAAGAATTTGCATTTGTCCCACTTCGCTCCTTCGGAGCTTCGGAGGGACATAAGAAAGCGTATTACTCGCTTCGCTCGCAAACGCTTTCTAATGTGAGCCCAGAGAGACTCGAACTCTCAACAAACAGCTTAAAAGGCTGCTGCTCTGCCAGTTGAGCTATGGGCCCTTCATTTAGTCCAGGGTAAACCTAAAAATTTATTAGAATTAGGCTTTTATTCTATCAAGTTTAGAAAGATAATTCAATGCAAAGAAATGAGGAAAATTAATATAGGCAAGCATCTTTTAATATAGAAAATCTTATTTATCTGTAAAACTTAAGTTTAGGGATTCCCTGGAAATGTTTGCGATTTCGGGTTGCAAGCTTTGCATTAACAAATAGTGCGCAAGCTGCTATAAATAAGTCTGCAAATGACATCGTACTAAGATTATAATCCCTTTTTAATTCTCCTGTGAATTTTGATAATTCAAGCTTTAACTCTACAATTTTCAACACCGATATTAACTCCATAAGATTTATTTCTTTTTCTTTTGAAGATTTACCTGAGAATAATTCCATTATGGTGACAGTAGAAATATAGATATCTAATTTTTTTTGTACTTGCAGTTCAAGTAGTTCTGGAAGCAAGCCTTCTCGTGTGCGAAGATAGTCTATAATTATATCTGTATCAATTAAAACTCTTACCATTTAAATCTCTTTCTTTTCCAATATAACTTTTCCTTTTTTCCTCTTCTAAAGGCTTCCATTTCTCTAAGTTCTTTCTTAGTCATATTTTTCCAAGAACCAGCAAGCTTAGGTAACACATGTTCAAGAACATACTTTGCTCTGGCTGCCGGGTCGTCTTTAATTGCAACAAGTTTAACAACTCTTCTCCCTTCTCTTTCAACCTCAATCTCTTCTCCGGTTTTCGCAACTTTATCAACCAAGGCAAATATATTTTTCCTGACCTCAGTTATAGATATTATTTGTGTCATATGTACACTAGTGTACATATTGATAGTCAGCATGTCAAGTGAAAATTCTCTATAATTCATAAATGGAACTCCCTACTCCTGACCCACCGGAACTGCGAGAAGAGCTGAAAAAGGAAAAACCAAAGGCGCACCGCTTTTTTAATCGTTCGAGCGCAATTTTGGTTGGAGTCGGAGTTGGAAGATTCTTCTATGATCGATATTATTCAGGAGACATTGCATTTGGAAGGGAGGCTCTTTCTTTAAGCCTAACAATAGGACTGCTTTTAATCCTTGGTCCATTTTTCATGGAAATGCTAATTCGAGAAGATTATCATATGAGGCAAAGGTTTCGCCGGGATAAATAAAAATATTATTTGAAATTTAACTCTATAACGCTCTTGTGAAATTGTATAATGTTTCAAAATGAAAAATTACAAAATAAAAGCTGTCTGCTTTGACATGTGGGGAACTCTTTGTGAAAGCGGTGGATCAGAACAATGGAATGAACTGCAAAATAATTTGGGAGCAAAGAAAATTGAGAGAAAAATATTTGTAAGGCAAGGTGAAAGGAATCTTTTACTGTTTTCTGGATCACTTCTTGATGGAATCAAAAATCTTGCCAAAGAATTTAAATTAAACACTAATAAAACCCAAATCGAAAAAGCTTACAAAACCTGGTATGGACACGTACAAAGATCAAAGCCTTATCCTGAAACAATAAACGTTCTTGAAAAACTGAAGCATGCAAAAATAAGAATGTGCATAATTTCAAATACCGATAGTGAGTCGTTTTATTTCAAAATAAAGCAATATAGGTTGGGCAGGTTTTTTGAAAGATCATTTATATCCTCAAAGCTAGGTTATCTAAAGCCTAACCCTAAAATATTTCAAAAGGTACAAAATTATTTGAATCTTCCTAAAAATCAAATAGTTATGATCGATGACTCACTTTACCATGGAGTTATATCTGCCAGAAAGTTTGGTTGGAATAGTCTTTGGGTCGCAAGAGGCAAAGAAGGTCAGGATAGACTTAGAATCGAAGATCTCACGGGTATTTTTGAATATTTGTAACCAGATACAATATTGCATCTGGCCAGATACCGCATGGTATCTGGTAAAATGCTTGCGTAAATGAACAAGACAATCTTGTCAATCATAATTCCTACCTATAATAGTCAAAATAACATTCACAATCTCCTTTTATCCATAAATAACTCAGACTTTAAACAGTTTAAAAATATTGAGGCTTTGATAGTTGACGATAAATCTTACGACAAAACTCTAAAAAAAATTAAAGAAATGCAACCTGTTTTGAAGTTCAAACTAATTCTCTACCCTTTTAGAAAAAACTTCGGTCCTGCAAAAGCCAGAAACTATGGTGTCAAAAAGGCTAGGGGAAACTATATCCTTTTTTTAGACTCTGATGTGGAATTGGCCAAATCTACTCTGCGCTACGCTTTCCAGCTTGCCAAAGAAAAACAAGCTAGAGCTTTCACCGGAATCTGGCATTACCGGCAAAAAAATAACCGGTTTTTTCCCAACTTCAAAGCCATGCGCGACTGGGTCTACTGGTTTATTGAGCGGGAGAAGTATGCCCGCTACTACCTTTTCTCAACCCGTATCGCCGGTATCGAAAAAAAACTATTTCTGCGTATAGGCGGTTTTGACGAAAAATTTCCTCAACCCACTGTTGAGGATATCGAACTCACCTACAGGATTGAAAAACAGGCTAAGATCAGATTCTCACCGGAGCTAATGATCTACCATGAATTTGAAGATTTTTTGCCTATAGCGGTCAAGTATTTCAAAAGAAGCCGTGATTGGATCCTTCTTTATCAAAAGCGTCTCAAATTCGATCCCGTGGCGACCTCAAAAAAAGAAGCCTTAAAGGCAATTCTTGCAGCTTTGTTGGTTAGTTCATTGTTACTTAGTTCATTGCATTGGTTCTTTTTGTATCTTGCTATCTTGATATTTGTTCAATTTACTAACTTGGAATGGTACTTCTGGAGCTTCGTCTATAAACAAAAGGGGCTTGTATTTCTTTTAAAAAGCATTTTCTTCTCCATTCTACTTTATTTAATTATTGATATGGGCTCTACCTGGGGTATTTTACTATCTAAATTTAATAAGAATAAATCTTGACTAAGATTCTTATCTTAAATTAAGAAATCCATAACCGTGATCAGTCATTCCAATTTCAATGTTACCTTGTAGACTAGGATTCTCCCTTTGTTTTCCCTTAAATTCCAGATTAATTAAACCAGCGAAGAATAATATGCCAATATCTCTTGTTTCTTTATATTTTTTTTGAGCTAATTCTTCATCTATGGAACCATTTTCATTTAAAACTGAGGCTATATCTCCATCTTTAAAAGGAGTTAAATCACATTCTGGATTTTTTTCCACATACCTATAAACTTTTAACCCTCTAGTTGATAAGCTCAGAATATCTTTTACAACTTTCCTTTTAGCCTGAAGGTCTTTTTTCATATTATAGGCTAATAATACAACAAAATTAACTGGTTGCAAGGACTATTTATTATAGAGTTTATTATTGTTTTTATTCTATTCTCTTCTTAAAAAGATTCTCGCGGAAGCCACCTTCTTTGACGAATTTTTCTTTTTGGGGTATTTTTCTCTCAAAAACAAAAAAACTATTCTAAGGCATCCCGAAGCATTTGGGATAATCGATATGCAGTAAAGGTAATATGACAAATATCTTCTGTGCCTGTTGAAACACGAATTATGTCTCCAAATCTTTCCAGTCTAGTTGTATCATATCCAAAACTTGAACCATAATCTATGTAGCCCAAATGCTCATTAGTTTGAGCCTTGATAAATTTTTCTACTTTACTTGCGCTTGCCTCATCTGGCATTTTAATAAAAAAATATGGCCCTAAAAACTCTACAAAAGCTGCCCTATCAATTTCTTCTGTTCTTAAACTGGGATGACTTAATTCAATATTATTTCCAATTTTCTCTTTTAGAATATTCAAAATAACTGATGTATTTCTTGTAATCCTTTTTGCTCTATACTGTATATAATCGCTGTTCAACGGTGGCATTAATGCAAATTCTGATATTCCTGGTCCCAAATTTAGTAAGTTTAGTGCAACAATCATTCGTTCATCCAAAGAACCCTCGCCTTTAGCGACAAATGCGTGTCCGTGACCAATTAAAGCTCCTAACGAAGTTGTATCCCAACCATATTCAAAAAATTTATATAAGCTTTGAACAGCGACAACGTTCACATTACTGCCCTGAATAATTGGTTTTGCTTTATCAAATATCTGAAAAACTCCTCCGGTATTAGTTATATCGCTAACCAAGAAAAATGGAACATCACCTTTAAATGATTGGGCTGCCGTTTCTAAGATGGTTTGAATCTGATGTAATCGCATTACTTTTTGAAAATCTGTGTTTTCTAACTTCTGCAAATCAAAACTTTCAATCGGATCAGCTAGTACAATCGTTGGTTTATTACTTTCCGCTGCTTTTAAAATATATTTTCGAATTACCTCAGGATTAGGCTCTGAAATTGTTAAAACATCTGGGCCTTGAAATAACATATATTTAAGACGATCAAAGAATTTTCTGGTTTCAAAATACATTCCGCCTATGGTGACAACATTTGCATCCGGATACTGTGCCAATAGTGAAAAGGTTGCATGTTTAGGGGCTTGAATTCCACGGGTTTGTAAATGAATTACTGTGTCATCAGACCTATCAAGATGATAATGTTTCAATAAAGCTTCATAATATAATTTCGAAAATTCACTTTGATAGGCCTGGTCTCGAAAAAAATCTACCTATTCTTCAAAATGTTTTTGTTCACTAAATGTCATTGCAAGCGACCGTATATCCAAAATTGATAAGGCTTTAGCAAGTACCGCTCTTCTTAATGTTGACCGTGTTGGTTTAGCAGGGTGAATCATTAAATCTTCTTCTATTTGGGCAAATCCAATTTCCGTATCTTCGGCTAAATCAAAGTTTGGATTTCTTACCAACCTATGTCCAAAATAAGTCTTATGATAGGCATTACTTGTATATGAAGACTCGGGAGTAAGAATTCTTTTATTTTTAGCCACAACCGAAGCCGATGAAAATATTTCTCCATAAAGTTTATCGTGTAATTTTTGTCTCCCTTCAAGTTCCGCATCACCTTGCCAAATTAATTTTAGAAAAGTTTCATCGCCTAAATCTGCTTCTATTTCTTTAAAAACCGGGTCATTATTTATTTTTCTCCAACGTAATTGATCATTCTTTTTTAACCAATCGAGATTCGGCGGATGATACATTGTTCGGGTATGAATAGGATTCCTACTACGTTCTTCTGACATACTATGGGTTAGTATACAATAATTCGCTGGTAAAATAAATAGGCTTTTTTGAAGATCTGAAATTAAAAATTCTGCAGTCTATTTTTTCTGTAATCCAGACGTTTTTTGAAAAGATTTTCACGAAAGCCACCTTCTCTGACAAATTTTTCTTTCTGGGCTTTCAGGAGCTGGTCAAGAAGATATCCTTGCTTAAAACAAAGAGTAATCATGAGATTAGCGAAAGATTCAGTTTCTTTCACATAAGACTCATAAATCTTATGAGACAAATGGGTCTCATGTGGAATTACTCTCATGCGCCTAATCGTAATCACCCGAGGATCATCTTTTGGCCAGACCGTAAAACTATGCTGTCTTAAAAAATCCCGATAGTCCTCTAATAGCTCACCATAGCTTGCCCTGGCAACTCCGGTTAATTTAATATTACTCTCAACGCTGTTAGCCAAAGATCCTTCAACTATATTTTGTTTGCCGCTTCGTGAAGCCTGAATCATCTGATCGTGAGTACGGGATCTTTTATCGATAAAACGATCACAGAATATTGTAGTAAGATCAGATATATCCACCGCTAACCAGTAGACAATCAGACTTTCGTAACCGCCTTTTTTGGAATGGGAGTTATGAGACGAATGAGACTCATGAGTCAAATTAGTCATAATAATCCCAATAATCCCATTCTACTTCAAAAAGTTCAGCGGATTCAATAGCGTTCCGCCGGAGCGGACTTCAAAATGAAGATGTGTTCCCGTCGATCTTCCGGTTGATCCCATTCGACCGATATTCTGTCCCTGCGAGACAGACTGCCCAACCGAAGCGCCCAAGAATGACATGTGACCGTATAAGGTCTGATATCCGTTTCCGTGATCGATGATTATATGGCACCCGTATCCCCAGTTCAAACAGCCTGAATACGTCACGGTTCCTGTATCTGAAGCCAAGATAGGAGGCGCCGAACCATTTTCAATATCCAAAGCCATATGGTACCAGACCGGAGACTGGGAGATTCCGCCTGACGTTGGCCAGATAAAATTTGAGGTTCCTTTAGCTCCTGCCTGAATCTGTGTTACAGTTTTCTGAGCAATATATTTGGGTTTTTCTTCCTCAATCACTCCATCCGGAACATATAGTATCTGTCCAGAGGTCAAAGCAAATGTATCTAGATCGGCGAAATCATTGAAGGGAAAGTTCACGACTTTCTGTGCATCAGTACCGTATTTTTTAGCAATAGCATATATGTTGTCTCCCGAGACAACTTTGTGGACGACACCGGTGACCGGTGGAACTTTTAATATCTGTCCAGGTTTAATAATCTCCGTTTTTAAATTATTTGCCCATTTAATCGTGTCTACAGAAACATCAAATTTTTCTGCAATTGAAGCCAAAGTGTCACCTCCCCTAACTTCATAATCAACTATTTTGTCTCTCGGCTTGGTTGAGATCACTGTGCTTAACGAATTCTCATATGGATTGTAAGAAACAACACCTGCCTGATAGACGTTGCTGTTTTGCTGTAAAGAATTTACAAACGGATTATTCTCAGCAATGGTCGGCCCCCCAATAACTACAGCGGCGACCAAAAGAAAAAAAGAGCTGTTAAGAAAGCGGGAAGAGTATTTCCCTCTTTTGGCGACCAACAGGGCAACGATGACGTCTTTAATATGTTCAAACTGACGACCAAAACTAAATATTCTGGATCGCGTGTAATTATGAAGAAAGGCTAAATATTCTTTTAACTCTTGCATAAAACGAGTTACTATTCTATCATTTTTTGACGATCCGTTCTATTGCGACCTCAAAAGCTGCTTGTTTTAAATCTAACGCTTTATAACCAGAAGCTTTATCCCAAATCGAATAGAACGCCTTATCCATCATTAATCTAAGTTTTTCATTCACTTTGTCCTCGCTCCATTTCTCGCCATGCATATTTTGATACCATTCAAGGTAGGAAACCGTTACTCCCCCGCTGTTTGCCAACACATCCGGAATTATAATGACTCCTTTTTTGGTTAGATATTCATAAGCTTCTTCGGTAATCGGTCCGTTAGCCATTTCCACGATGATTTTGGCTTTGATTTTTTTCATGTTGGTTTCATTGATGACATTTTCCAAAGCTGCGGGAACTAATATGTCCACCGGAAGCTCCAACAACGACGCGCTTGATATGGTTTTGCCGTAGCGGATATCGCAGACAGATCCTTTGCAGTAACAACCGGCAACCGTACCCTTTTCTTTTTTGCAGTTCATGGTTGTCTCAGGATCCAAACCATCATTTACCAATACCGCCCCTTTTGAGTCCGACACCGAGATTATTTTCAATCCCTGTTCGTGTGCTAATTTTGCAAAATAATAACCTACATTCCCATAACCCTGTACCGCAACGGTTAGATTGTTAGACTTTAGACTATAGACTTTAGAATTCCTTAGCTTATTCAGTAAAGCCTTTAAGATAAAAACACCGCCTCTGCCCGTAGCCTCTGTCCTTCCCAAGGATCCTCCTATGTCAATCGGCTTTCCAGTAAAAGTCGCTCTTAGTTTATTTAATGTTTCATGGTCAGTTTTGATTTTTGATTTTTGATTTTTGATTCTTTTTACGTATTCATCTACCATCCACTCCATAATCTTTGGATTCGTGTTTACGTCCGGTGCCGGCACATCAATCTCTGCACCGATAAAAGTGTTTATTGCTCTAACATAAGCCCTAGAAAGTTCATCTAATTCATTTTCATTTAGCTTTTTCGGATCAACGATTACTCCTCCTTTCGCCCCACCATACGGCAGGCCCGCAACAGCACATTTTATAGTCATCAAAGTCGCAAGAGCCTGTACTTCTTCGCGTGATACATTCGGATGGAATCTGATTCCACCCTTATAAGGGCCCAGATTGTTGTTGTGCTGAATTCTGAAACCTTTGTAGATTTTTTTTCCGACCGAAAAATTAAGTTCATGAATGACATTTGGCTGAATCAACCTCTCGATTAATTCGTTTGCTAATTTTAAACTCTTGGCTGTTTTTAAAATTATTGCCTGTGCACTCTCAAGCATTTTCCGACCTGTGTTCATAATTCAGTAATTAATAGCTAATAGTTAATAGGTAGGAATTTAATTTATCGGATTTTTCCCAAGCCATTGGCTACTGGCTTCTGACTACTTATGATTTAATTCCAACCATTTCTCAACATCTAATGCCGCTGCTATTCCCATTCCAACCGCCGTTCCTGCCTGTCTGTATTGATAATCAACACAATCACCGGCGGCAAATACGCCAGGAATCGATGTTGCTGACTGAAAATTAAAATTATACTTATTTAGGTTATTAATTTTTGAATTTTGATTTATCATTTTGATATTTTCCCTCGACTCTACTCGGGATCCTGAGCTTGTCGAAGGAGATATTTGATATTTGATATTATCAATAGCAATTCTTGCACTTGTATTAATATAACCCTTCTTATCAACTTCAATTTGACCTTTGAATATTTCTGTATCAGGTTTATGACCGATTGCTAAAAATAATCCATCCACTTTTATTTCTGAATCTGAATTCAGCTTAATCGCTTCCACTCTATTTTCACCAATAACATCAGTTATAACTGAATTATAATGAACTTCAATTTTTGGATCTTTGAGAACTCTCGTCTGCATAATCTTTGACGCTCTAAAAATATCTCGTCTATGGACTAAATGAATTTTGGTTGCAAACTTTGTTAAAGTCAATGCTTCTTCCATAGCTGTATCTCCGCCGCCTACGACAGCTACGACTTTATTTTTAAAGAAAAATCCGTCACAGGTCGCACAGGCAGAAACTCCCCTGCCTCTTAATCTTTGTTCATTTTCCAGTCCCAGCCACAACGCTTTTGCCCCTGTGGCAATAATTATGGCTTTACCCTGATAAGTTTTGTCAACAGTTTGGACCTTAAAAGGTGATTTACTAAACTGTACTTCTGTTATATTCTGATCTATTATTCTGACTCCGAATTTCTTTACATGACTACGATATTTCTCTATTAGTTCCGGTCCCAAAATAGACTCAAAACCGGGATAATTTTCTACATCCGAAGTTAACATTAACTGTCCACCGGGAGGAGATCCGGCAAAAAGGAGAGGGTTTAAACCGGCTCTGGCGGTATAAAGAGCCGCAGCAAGACCTGCCGGCCCACCACCAATGATGATTACATCTTCTATTTCGGTCTTATTTTCTGCCATAGGATTATTTTGAAGTAAATTTTAAGTGTATTGAAGTATATAGTATAAAATAATTAGTATCTAGGGATGATGAAAACAAACATTTCATATCATATAGATACTTTATACTGAATACATGTTTCTAAATGTCGATTGATCTCTCCACAATCTGTTTGACTTCTTTGGAGTCCTTGGGAGGAATATACTGAAAGATCTCAGTTACCAAAATCTCCTTTGATAAGCCGTCAATCGCTTTTTTAACTGCCGAGATCTGTTGGAGTATATCAATACAGTTCCTTTTCGCCTCGAGCATCTTCTGAATGCCCTTAAGCTGTCCTATCAGTCTATTTATTCTTTTCCCCGTATCCATATTTAGATAATTTTTAACTTTTCACTTTTAATTTTTAATTTATACATGGTACTAGTATAGAGTATATAAATATCAAAATGATTTCAACCGCAAAATCATTTTGCAAAATCATTTGACAAGAAGAAGAAGAAGTAAACTACTTTTTGTAAAGCCTGAACAGGCTAAACAAGTTATTAGGAGGTGATATAAATGGATAGAGAACCTGCACAAAAAGTAGATCCCGCTGAAGAACAACGTAAAAAGTTTTTAATTGAAGGTGAAGTTTGGATAACAAATGCTGGTGACCAGAATCATGATTTTTGGAAAAAAAGATCCCATCGAAAAGATGAAAAATCTGCACAACAGTTATTACAACAAATACAAAATGAGGTAAACGCCGGAGAAGGATTGTGGGAATCTGTAAGACTCGTTCCCCAGGCATTTGATCAACAAGGAAAACCGTTGGCTGGAATTAAAGCAATTGTTGGAACACCTAGAAAACAAGCTTAAAGTTACTTTAATTTCAATAAGTCTACAAGCTGCTTTGGCGTTAGGACTTTGATTCCGGTGGCTTTTTCCAATTCTTTTGCCTTAAAATCTTTAGTATTTCCTGTGATAAAATACTTTACTTTTCCAAGTATAGCCGAAGTAAAAATCGGTTGATCTTTTTTGTCTACAAGAAGTTCGATTCTAGGATCAATTTCTGATGGATCGGCTAATAATTCCGGCGGATTATTTATTAATAAATCCTTAAAAGAAGATGCGACGCTGGGAATTTTCTCTTGAATATTCCTTAAGGATTCCTCTATCACGAGACTCGAAGTAACTAAACTAATTTCTTTCTGTTGATGAGCTTTAATGATTCTTTCGCAGTTTGCCGAACCGTAAAAAGCCGAAAAAAATATATTCGCATCAAGAAATACCCTTGGCTTTAGCATATCTTTGATCATAGTCATTTTGGCGAATCTTTTTTAGATTATCCTGCATCTCTTTTTCGGAAACTCCACTTTCTTTAACCAATCTCTGAATTTCTTTTAAAGCGTCAAGCGCAACCTGTTTTTGCGGTTTGAGAACTATTTCATTATTCTTAACCTGAGCGGTTAGTTTATCCCCCACTTTAAGCCCCACCTCTTGAAGAAGCGTCTCTGGAAAAGTTGCCTGTCTTTTTGGTCGAATATTAAGGGTGAATGTTTTCATAATCTCTAACCTCCTACGTGACGTCAAACGTCCTACATAAGATGTAGGATATCAGAAAAATATTTAGTTGTCAAGCAGCAGTTTTCATTGAGGCGAGGAATTCTTTGTTGTTTTTGGTTTTTTTCAGTTTTTCCGTCAAAGCCATAATCGCTTCTTCCGGACTCAAAAGCGCCATCATCCGGCGAAGTGTAGCCATATGAGCTAATGCGTCTTTATCTACTAAAAGTTCCTCGTGACGGGTTCCGGATTTTAATACATCTAATGCTGGATATATTCTTCTATCGGCAAACTTGCGCTCGAGGTGAACTTCCATGTTGCCGGTTCCTTTGAACTCTTCATAAATCAGATCATCCATTCTCGATTCAGTTCCAACCAAGGCCGTGCCGATAATCGTCAGGCTGCCGCCTTCTTCACAATTTCTGGCAGCACCAAGAAATTTTTTAGCCGGATAAAGAGCCTGGGCGTCAATTCCTCCTGACATACTTCTTCCGCTACCCTGAACTGACATGTTGTAGGCTCGGGCAAGTCTGGTGATCGAGTCCAAAAGGACAACAACCGGCTTCCCCATCTCAACCAATCTCCTCGCTCTATCCAAGGCAAGATTGGCAACTTTTACCTGTTGTCTTGGGGATTCGTCGAAATTCGAAGCGGCGACTTCACCTTTAATGAATCTTTTGATCTCTGTTACTTCCTCAGGCCGCTCACCTATTAATATTGCCATCAGATAAGTTTCCGGATAATTTTTTCCGATAGCCTCTGCTATTTCTTTTAAAAAAGTAGTTTTTCCGGCTTTTGGCTGTGAAACAATCAAAGCTCTTTGCCCAAAGCCAATTGGAGCTAAGACGTCAATTATGCGCGTTGACAGAACGTCGTTGTCTGTCTCAAGTTTTATCTGTTTGTTCGGATGAAGCGATGTCAACTGATCAAACTGTTTTCTTAATCTGCTCTGTTCTTCTGTCAGTTCTACGCCGTTTATTTTTTTAATCAGCAGGAGCGAGTGAAATCGCTCTCCTTCTTTTGGAGGTCGAGCCAATCCCTCAACCTCATCCCCACGGCGAAGCCAAAAACGACGAATCTGCGAGGTGGAAACATAGATATCTTTATCCGGATTTAAAATATAGTCCTGTCTTAAAAACCCATAACCGCCAAAGGTTATATCCAGTATTCCTTTTGCCGTATAGCTCATTTTTAAATCTTCCTTTAATCTTTCCTCCACCGGTCGGTCCACCGGCCTGACCTGAACAGATCTATCTCTGACACTTTCTTCTTTTTTAACAATTGGTTTGTCTTCTTTGACCGCAATAGGTTTTTCTTCGTATTTTTCCAAGAGCGAAGATACATCAAGCGTTTCCTCAGTCTTATTTTTCTTATCCATGTTTAAAAATTAAAATCTAAAAATGAAAAGGTAAAACTTAGTATATTTAGTATGTAGTTTTTATATTTTATTTTTAATATTTTATATTATCCAATATCAAAATCAAATCTTCATACTGAGAGTTTTTAAAACATTAGAATTGAGGTTTGACTTTACAATCTAATATACAGCGATCCTCCGCGATAAGGTAAAAATAACTTTTTCCCTCTGAAGCAATGGGGGGATCTGTCTATCCCGCACATCGGGTTTAGAACGCGATCCCATTTTCCCCGCCGAGGCGGAGCGTTACCCTTAGGTTTGATAGCGTAGAGAAAAAGCTTAACCTCACTCTTCGAGGATTTCTTTCTCCCTATCAGGAGGATCAATTCAAGTATACTAAAACTATTTAGAGTTTGTCAATAGCCATTCAATTTTTACCAACTTTTCAAATTTTTTGAATTCTTTATCTCCGGTTACAATTATCGCATCATGCTTCAACGCAGTTGCAATTACAAATGCATCTGCATAAGATATGCCTCCTTTTGCTTTTATTTTTGCAGCTTCTTTAAGCAAAAAAATATCAATACCTATTATACGCATTGGTAGATGTTCGGTTGCAGATATCAGCTTGGGGGCAGCTTCCTTTTTATCTTGAATAAGGGTATAAAAAACCTCTCCAAGATTGATAATATTGATATAAAGTCTTATGTTACCTTGTTTAGCTTGAGCAAGAAGATACTCTACTTTTGCAAAATCGGTTTCGTGCTTAGCTAAAGCGATCAAAGCGAACGAATCAAGGACGTACTTTTTTTTTGAGGAATCGTGCGAATTTTCTCTTTTCATAATAAACCTCTTCTTTTCTAATATCATCTTTAATTTGCTGTGCCGTTCTCCCGACTCCTTTTAATGCACCTGAAAGGGTTTTAATCGGATCCTCCATCGGCTCCAAAATAATTCGGTTTTTATTTTCCTCTATTCGCATTACAACGGTTAATCTTGGTTTAATACCTAACTTCACTCGATACTCGGCAGGAATAACAACTTGTCCCTTAGTCGAAACTTTTTGAATTTTTTGCTGTAACATAGTTTTACCTTTATAAAAGGTTTACTTTTAAATAAGTAATACTTTTATTCTAGTAAAACAAATTACATTTGTCAAATCGAATTCAACTTCCGCTTGAAAAGAAGAAGAAGTATAATCGGCCTAAATATGGTAACGCCGGAACAAAGTTTCTCGGAGAAGCCGAAAAAACTAGTAAGAGAAATTGCCCAATGCGCTGTAAAACGAGGAGGTCCTCTCGAAGCTCTTGATATTTTAGAAGAAGCTACTACTGCAATTGAAAAAATTGGAAAAGGCATTAACACTGATTTATTTATTGAAGCGCTCGTAGGAGTCGCCGAAGCTGCATTACCTCAATTAGAAGGAGAAAGTTTGCCTAAAAGAAAATATCAGAAAACTGACAAAAATCCTCCTACTCTATCTGCATAAAGTATAATTAATTTGTGAAAAAATATTTGGCGGTTCTTACCGTTACTATCAAGGAATACTTTGTCTACCGGCTGAATTTTATACTTTGGCGATTTAGAGTTGTCTTAAATATTCTGCTGCCGCTTTTTCTCTGGTCTTCGATTTTTGAAAAACAGGCTGTAATCGGAAATTACAACATAACCGTTTTTACTTCTTACCTGCTCTATGGCAATCTTATAGCAACTTTTGTCTTTGGTACCAGAACTTTTGATATTTCCTCCGATATCAACGACGGTAAGATTATTAATATACTACTTAAACCCGTTTCCTTTTTCAGCTATCATTTTTCCAGAGAAATAGCAGATAAAGCTGTCAATCTTTTTTTTGCAATCTTTGAAATTGGCTTTCTGGTTTGGTTTTTTAAACTTAATATTATTTCTCCTAATAACCTATTATTATTTGTACCGATATTTATAAATAGTGTTCTGATTTCCTATTTCATAAATTTGTCGCTTTCTTTCCTTGGGTTCTGGACCACCGAAGTCTGGCCAATCAGATTTATCTTCTCCATACTTCTTTTTTTTGTCGCTGGTAATTATTTCCCTTTGGACATACTGCCAAAACCAATCTACAATTTTATACTCGTCACACCCTTTCCCTACATGTTTTACCTCCCCGCAAAGCTTCTGATCAGTAACTCTTCGACTTCGCTCGGGACAAGTGAAACAATTTCGTTAATCTCTCTCTCTTACTTATGGCTCATAGGTAGCTATATAGTAGCCCGAACTGTTTGGAAGTCTGGCATTAAGAGTTTTTCTTATTGGGGAAGATGAATAGATCTTTGAAAATTTTTTTATTTTACTCGAAACTGTCTTTAAAAACCATTATTCAGGGAAAATTAGGAATATTTCTTTTTACCCTCGGTAAAATTTTTCGTTTCGTTTTTCTTTTATCATTGATTTACCTTGTTTTTAGCAAAACCAGGCTTGTCAAAGGATACTCGTTGGATCAGATGATTGTTTTTTACCTGACTTTTAATATTGTCGACACAACCGCACAAATTCTATTCAGGGAAGTATATCGATTCAGACCGATGGTTGTATCCGGCTCCTTTGATCTGACTCTTTTAAAACCGCACCATCCTTTTTTCCGCGTCTTGGTTGGAGGACTTGATTTCTTGGATGTTTTTCTTCTTATCCCGACAATTATTTTGACAATCTATTTTATTTTAAAGCTGCCCGGCATCACCTTACTCCCAACTGCTTTCTACTTGCTGCTTATTGCCAACTCCCTCGTAATGGCCACCGCCTTCCATATTGCTGTTTTAGCCTTAGCTATACTCACAACCGAGGTAGATCATACTATTATGATCTATCGCGACTTGACCGCATTGGGGAGATTTCCAATGGATATCTATAAAGAACCTGTTCGTGGAATTTTTACCTTTATTATTCCGGTTGGAATAATGATGGGTTTTCCTCCCAAAGCTCTTTTAGGCTTATTATCCCCTACTTTTTTTCTTTTCTCTCTTATCTTATCAACAATGTTGTTTTTAATTTCATTAAAATTATGGAACCTGGCATTAAAAAAATACCAAAGCTATGGTGGTTAACAATATAGCAATATAACAATTTCTCTAAATATGATTAATGTCAATAATTTAACCAAAATCTATAAATCACCAGTAAAGGGTAAGAACTTTTTCGCTGATCTCTTTAACCGCCAGTATAAAGAAACAAAAGCCCTAGATAATGTATCATTTGAGATTGGAGAAAATGAGTTGGTCGGATTAATCGGACCAAACGGAGCAGGTAAAACCACTACCTTAAAAATATTATCGGGGATTCTCTACCCCACATCTGGTGAAGTAAATATTTTTGGCTTTACCCCTTTTGAAAAAAATTATAAATTATTAGAGCAAATTTCCTTCATCATGGGCCAGCGAAACCAACTTATCTGGGATCTTCCACCTCTAGAAACATTTCAGCTCAATAAAGAAATTTATAAAGTTTCCGATGCCGATTTTAAAAAAGCTGTCGGAGACTTAACTGCGCTATTAAAGTGTGAAGACTTAATCTCTAAACCTGTAAAGACACTTTCATTGGGTGAACGGATGAAAATGGAATTAATAGCGGGCCTTATCCATAGTCCAAAAATCATTTTCTTCGATGAACCGACGATCGGCCTGGACATATTCTCACAGGAAATTATCCGGGATTTTATAAAAAAATACCAAATCCATTTTTTAGCAACTATTATACTCACCAGCCATTATATGGAAGACGTAAAACGTTTGGCAAAGCGGTTGATAGTGTTGAACAAAGGAAAAATACTATATGACGGAGCATTGAAAGAAATCGTTGAAAAGTACAGTAAAGAAAAGTACGTTATAGTAACCTTAGAAAAAGAAATAGATCAAAGAAAGTTAACTAAGCTAGGAAAAACTATATCCTACTCTTTTCCGAAAATTACTTATAAATTTGATCGTCTTCAAATTCCGGAAAAAATTAATCTGATTAATAAATTGATTCCTTACATTGATCTTACCATAGAAGAAGAACCGATCGAAGAAATAATCAAATTTTTATTTAAATCGGCGAAATAAGCATTGCCTTCATAAACTATTTTATTTAAGATAAAGAAATGAATAAGGGTGAAACCTCAACGTTTATTATTTTAAGTATTTTAATTGGAGCTACGATTGTCACTTTGATTACCTCGTCTTTAATCTCAAATAAATCACCCATTGTGTCCAATCCCCGGGCTATTACCTGTCCCGCAACTCAATGTACCGGAACTTCCAGTTGCTATCCGATCGGACACTACGATACAACCAGCAAATTAACCTGTTGCGCTGCCCATGCTAATTGCAATAACACAACCTATAACTGGGCAACCTGGGGGAGCAACTGCACCTGTTCCGGTCCCACGCCAACCAGAACTTTAACCCCGAGGCCGACCAGTCCGCCTCTTTATCGATCACCGACCCCCACCACCCCTGGACCGATTGCGGTTGCCTGCTGCCGTCAAGATCCTATCGGTTACGATTGTCCTGCGGGTTATAAAGAAATCAGGTATGTCGGAAAATACTACGACAACTGTGCATCGGCAAACAATAGTTACGGCTTCGTCAGTACATGTTCATCGCTTGGTTATCCCAATCTTACTTCCTTCGTCTGCATTGCCCCTCCTACTCCGACTCCAACCAGAACTCCAACTTCCAGATTTTCACCGACCAGAACCCCTACTAGATCATCGACACCACCGACTGGAGCTTCACCTACGAAAACTCCAACTCCATCTGTACGAGCTAATCCGACAGCTACAATTCCTTCCGCCCAGGTCTGTCGTCTTGGAGTAGATACTTACACCATAGGCCAATCCTACTGCGATGAAACAAACAATATTGTCAAAAAATGCCTGGGAAACAATAACTGGCAGACATCGCCCAATCCCTGCGGCGGTTCAAAATGCACTAATGACTTAGCTGGACATTCCTACTCTTGTGCAGCCAAATGTGAAGCGTATGACGTAAAGGGAGGAAATAAATTCAGAATTGCATTTTTACCTGAAAATTATACAAGCATAATCACTTTTAGATCAGTTGTTAAAGATGCTGTAAGCAGTATCAGATCTACTAATTTAGGAAACTTAATAAATAAAATGGATTTTTATATCGTAACTGATTTATCAGAAACTTACCATAATACTCCCCGTGAAACACTCTACAACGATTTTGTTAAAATCCACAATACGGGTCAAAGCGTATGTGGGGCGAATATATCAGTTGTAATAGATAATCCCAATAGTAGTATTGGCTGCGCAAGTCTTGGATCTGCAATAAAGGGCTTAGGAGGCTATTCCTGCGGTGTATATAATTTGGTAGTGCCTCATGAATTAGCCCATGCAGCTGCATTATTGGATGATGAATATATTGTTGATGGAGCGGATCCTAATATGAATGATAATATCAATTGCTCAAAAAAATATTCAGGTAGTCCTTCTCAACCGTGCGCAAAATGGTCAGGAATGTCGGGAGTTGGATGCATTGCGGGTTGTTATCATTCTTCGTGGTATAGATCTACTGAAACTAGTATTATGAAAGATGATGGCATTAAATTTTTTAACCCTCCATCTTTAAAAGGATGGCAAGAAGTTTTGAAAGATTATCAATAGTGTATGTATAAAATTACAAAAATAATTATACGAGTTGTAATAATATTATTTCTTCCTATATTTATTTTGAGGCTTTCACATACTGTGTTAGCAGCTCAACCTGTTCCTGATTTCAGACTAATTATTACTCTTAATCACACAAGTGACTATACTTTAACACTCAACAAAATAGGACTTGAGGCGGGTCCTTATGTGAATTATGGTTTAAATTACACGAGTAATTTTTACTTTATAAAAATTATTGACAAAAATAACACTGAGCTCTTCAGCGGAAAAATTCTCAAATCTTACCAGACCTTACCTCCTGACTTTGTTCCGGTTACCAATTTTACACCGGAAATAATTATTGCCGATCCGATTAATTTATTTCTCCCCTACTTCAACGAGGCTGCAAAAGTCCAACTGTTTGATGAAAATAACGTTTTAAAGTTGGAGATAGTTCTTGCTAACTACAATTTGCAGGGGCTCAAATACAGATATGCCGCTTGTGATCTTTGCGGTTACTGTCCGCCTGCCAAACCCCCTTCAAACTGGGAGAAATGCCGACTGTGTCTTTATCCAAAGGCAAATAAAGATCCCTTATCTAACGAAACTCTAATTATCAGCGATCCTGCATCAAACAAGGGTCCGACTCCCGTTCCAAGTAAAGCGTTTATAGGTGTGGGGTGTATAGATTCATCCCCGTCAAAAGCTACTCAATCCTTTTTAAATATAATTTTCTCAATATCGGGCGGAATTGCCTTTCTGGTTCTTTTATATGGAGCATTTGTCATGGCAACGTCTCATGCTGATCCCGAAAGATTGAATTATGGGAGACGACTTATCCGCAGAGCTGTTATTGGACTTATTCTCACACTGTTGTCGATCTTCATCGTCAACTTTATTGCTTATAGAGTTCTCAAAATACCCGAGTTTAACTGACCTTAGTTATCTTTTAGCGCGCTGGGTTAAACTGAGGGTGAACTATTAATTTTACCCTCATCCCGAAAGCATAGGCGAGGGATCTATAAATCATCATATCTGCTACACTTAAAATATATGAAGTTAAAGAAAGCCTCAATACTTTTTTTACTGATCCTTTTTATAATTTTAGTTTTTATAATCGGTGTAAGACGCGGACAACAAGTCGAAAAAACTAATAAAACCATCAATTATCTAATTAGTATTCCGCCAAGCGCTACACTCCAACCAACTCAAATACCTTTGGAATTTAAAGAATATATTCATAAGGGCTGTGGCCTCAAATTTCTCTACCCGTCTTCTTTTCTTTTAGAAAAAAATTCATCCACATCTGGATCGCTTAGAGATGACAAAACAAACAACGATCAACTCGTTTTCAACTGTGGTAGTAGTAGCGGTAATAACAAAAATATGCCACCTCATCCAGATAACACCAAAATAGAACTTACGTTTAAAAATAAAAAAATAAATGCACTCATATCAAATGCAAAAAATAATTATTCATTTATGATTTTTAATCAGAAGAACGGCAAAAATATCGATATATATATAAATAAAATTCTCTATCCCCTCTTCGAAAAAACCCTCGAATTTCTACCCTAGTTAGAGCATGTTATGATTCTGAATTTCACCGCGTAGCTGAAATTCAGATCGGCGTAATGCTATAATTTAGTTATGAAAAAGCTCAGAATCGCTTACTTTGGCACTCCCTACTTCTCTGCCCGGTTCCTTGAGAGAATGCTCACCGATACTACAATTAATCAATTAATTGAAGTGAAATTGGTAGTCACCCAGCCTGATCAACCTATTGGGAGAAAACAAATATTGACTAAATCCCCGGTCAAAGTAGTTGCAGAGAAATATGGTATATCGGTTATCAGTAATCAGTTGTCAGTAGTCGGCAAAAATAACTTCAATGAACCGAATACTGATTACCGAAAACTGACAACTATTTTAAAATACGTCGATATGGCTTTTCTCTTCGCCTATGGTGGAATTATTCCTAAAGAATTACTAAACCTCCCGAAACTGGGTTTCTGGAACACTCATCCCTCCCTGCTTCCAAAATACCGTGGAGCACTTCCTATTGCGATGCCGCTTATCTTAAGCGATCAGGAAACCGGAGTAAGTTTGATCAAACTTGATGAAAAAGTCGATCATGGTCCAATAATCGCTCAAGAAAAATTAACGATCAGGCCAAATGATAAAAAACCCGATCTAGAAATAAAGTTAACGGATTTAGCTTTAGAAGTATTCAAAAAAATAATAATACCATCTATGCAACGACCGTTGTCAAGATGGTACATCAAGGAACACCCGCAAAATCATTCTAAGGCTACATTTACCTATCAACTAAAAAAAGATGACGGATTTGTTCCACTTTCAACTCTCAAAAAAGCACTAAATAATGAGCCGATAATCTTTCCAGAACTTCCTAAATTTATTTTTAAGTATATTCATAAATATAATTTGGTTAGAAATTGGCTTGCCCCTCGTAGTGCAAAGCACGGAGTGGGGAAATTAGAATTTAAAAATTCCGCGAAAATCATTTACGATTATTTTCGCGGCTTATATCCCTGGCCTGGTATCTGGACTTTAATAAATATCCGTGAATATCCGCTAAAAATCCGCGGTAATCACGCCTTTCAAAGACAAAAGAGATTAAAAATTACTAACATGACACTTGTCGAAGGCAGACTTAAGATCTTGAGAATTCAGTTAGAAGGGAAAAAAGAAGTGGACTTCAGGACTTTTAACTCCGCTTACTCGGTTTTTTAGCATTTAACGCATTTGGAGAAGTATTTTTTAGACTGTTAAGAATATATAAGCCAATTACTGTAAATAAAATTAATTTTAAGAAAGGGAATTGTAATTGAATTTTGAGGGCGCTTAATAATAGGAAAAATGGCATAATAATTGTAGCAAGATGAAGGTCTATCTGATAAGCTTTGAAAAAACTTAAAGGAAATGAACTGATTTTGGCTCCTATAAATAGAACTAAAGCGATAATTAAAAGATACAAAAGCTGACCCACGATAAAGAACATCAGGCTACCTACGAATAAAAATGGCAGTAAGAAAACCGGAACAAGATTCAACCAAGGAATAAATTTATTTAATTGCCTGCGGACAACATTTTGATTAACAGTAAAATTTTTAATTTCATTTAGTGAAACCGACTCTATTCTTCCGTCATCTTTGTAATAAGTAAGATAATTTTTGGTCAGAAGTACATAAGTTTGATACCTTTTCAGATCGTCAAGTGTCGCATTAGTGTCAATTACTAAAATATTTTTGATCTCGTCAGATTTGATCCCTTTGACCTCTTCCTCCAACTCCTCAAAACCTCTATCTAATCGGTCAACGGAGATAAAATACGGCTCAGGCGTATTGGTAGAAACAACGCCATTCCTAATTCGAACTTCCAACCCCTCCGGATATACTTTATTAATGATTTTTGGGAAGCGCTTAATAAAATCATTCATCGGGATTAATATTTTGAAACTCAAAAATAAAGCGACTATGAATGACAGGAGAAAATTGAAGAAAATAAAATACTTTAAACTAAAGCTAATAGGAGCTTTAAGCACGTCTTTATAATAAGAGGCTCGGCTAAAACTATTTTTCCAAACATAAAAAAATACTTTAAAATAATTCATCAATTAGAGTATAGTCTAGTTTAGCTGATTCGTCAATAATTGATAATGTATAATTTTGTCATGAAATTAAAAAGTAAATTTGCAGTTGTAACCGGAGCTTCAACGGGTATAGGCAGGGAAATATCAATCGCCATAGCTAAGGAACGTGCTTTAATAGCATTGGTTGCAAGATCAAAAGATCGCTTGCTGGAAACAAAAACTCTGATAGAGAAAGCCGGGGGGGGAGCCGAAATTTTTCCGGCTGATCTTAGCCGGACCGACTCTGTCAATCAACTCATAAGGAAAATCAAAAAAACTACGAAAAAAATAGATATCTTAATTAATGTTGCAGGAATTTGGCACGGAAAAAACGAAGTTTACGCCGGAACCGACCTGGAAAAATTTCCGCGAAAAGTAATTCTGGAGACTTTCATGGTAGGTGCAATCGCTCCAACGCTTCTTGCTCATTCTTTCATTCCTCTTATGTCAAAAGGGGCCAGAATAATTAACCTTTCAGGCACTTTTGAAAACGGTGCAAAAGGTTGGATCCCCTACTACGTTTCAAAAAGAGCAATTGAGGATCTTACAATCGGACTTGCGCAAGAATTAAAAAGAAAGAGAATAAATGTTAATGCAATTTCACCTTCAGATTGTGCAACCGAAGCATATAAAAAATATTTCCCGCAATATATAAAAGAAGCCGTTGATCCAATAAAAATAGCTGAATTTGCAGTATATCTTTGTTCTAAAGAAGCTGAAAAGATTTCAGGTAAGATATTCGTCTTGAAGAAAAATCAAAAACCTTTCGAACATTTTCATTTTTAATAGTTTGTTACTTTAAAAAGGCTTCCGATAAAGTAGCCGACGAATGCTGAGATCATGCCGATAAGCATCATCTCAATCCCCTGCTTCACTAAATTCCTGCCTATTGTTTTTTTGGCTTTGTAAAAGCCTACTATAAATAATGCTACCGCTGAAAAAATCAATGCGATAGCGATTGCCGGTTTAATCGGTAAAAAGAAAAATGGAAATAAAGGGACAAACGATCCTATCAAGGCTGAGATTCCGACGATTATTCCGGCTGAGAATGCATTTTTTCTGTCGACCGGTTCAAGTTTTAGCTCCTGTTCCATCATCACCTTCAACCAGACATCTTTATTTGAAGTAATCTTTTCGACTATTTCATCCAATACTTTACCTTTGAATCCGTAATTTTCATAAAGGGCTTTGATTTCTTCTTTCTCACCGTCTGGTATATGTTGTATCTCCCATGTCTCCCGCTCCAGTTCTGATTGGTAATAATCCGCTTCGGCAATCTTTGAAGTATAGGCGACTGCCGCCATTGAGATGCTTTCGGCAAATGTTGCAGCTAATCCGGCAACCAAAACAATTTGATTAGACGATGTAGCCGCCGCGACTCCCAAGATCACACCCAGTACATTGACCAATCCGTCCTGACCTCCTAGAATAATCTCGGGTAAATTAAATCCTCTGAGGTGGGCTTCCTCATGGTGAATATCATCGTGTACAGCTTCTTTTGAATGGGTACTTTTTATCTGATTAATATTATTTTGTAAAAAAGCTTCACGAGCTCTGTCAACACGACTCATAAATATTATTATAATGAATGGAGTTTATTTATAGTGTTCACGCACCTGAAAAAGTATATAGAGTGATAGAAGTGTGCCAATGACCAAACCTCCCAAATTAAAGGTTGCGATGTTTTGTACAGCCCCAACCAGCGCCGAGTAATATACCAGATTCCAGGCGCCTCTACTTTTTTGAAAAAGACCGGGAATTGCCATTCCTTCAAGAACAAGCTGAATACCGGATAAAACAATCGTCAAAATATAGTTTGTGCCTGCCGTTACACCTCCCAAAAAGCTGAATGGTGCAAAAAATGCGCCTAATCCAAATACCGCCAAAACAATCGGCAGGGTGATAATGAAGATTACTAATGTGGCCCAGGGAGCAAACTTTACTATAGCGTTTTTGATATTGGGCGGAATTGCCGGAGCTTTTTTAACTAAGTATTCGTGAAGAAAATCTTCGAGTTGTTTTAGATAACCTTTATAGTCGCTACTCATTATGATCAAGCCTAATATAGAACTAATTATTTGTCAAGCGTTTTTTTTGTTAAATTACGGATTCATTTTGGCCGCGTACATGAGAAGAAGCATCGCTGACACTATCACAAACACAACTCCAACCTGCATTACCGGAGATAGCTCTTTGCTTGTACCAGGTCTGGGTCTTGAAGGTGAACTTTTTTTTCTTTTAACTTTTTTAGCCATAAAAAAAGAATAAATAATTGCACTCACAAAGTCAAGAGCAACTTAACCCGTTTTCTTTTAAGATTAACTTAAGGCTCTAAATGGCTAAATATGTGGTATAATAAATAAATTCCAAACTCTAAATCCTAAGATCCAAACAAATTCTAAATTCAAATAAGCAAAATTCTAAATAATGATAGCTTTATATTTTGAATTTATTATTTTTAATTTATTTGGTATTTAGAAATTAGAATTTAGGATTTTAAAAAATTATGTCACGGCTCAATATATATTTATTACTCATCTTAGTCTTTCTTTTAATTTTTGCCCAACAGGACTCTGCTTTGGTCGACGACTCAGTTAATCGCACACCTGCTGTTCCAGCTGTCTCTCCCAGCCTATCCCCTACTCCGACGCCTACAATTCCGCAACCCAGGAATTTTGATATTCCAAAAATCGATGTTTCAGCTCCGATTGTCCCTGTTGGCGTAGATGAAACAGGAAAAATGCAGTTACCGGAAAATATCAATGAGGTGGGCTGGTTTGAGCCGGGATTCAAACCAGGGGAAAAAGGAAGCGCCGTGATCTCCGGTCACTTAGACTCAACCACCGGCGAAGGCGCAATTTTTTATCATCTGCATGAACTCGAACCGGGAGATAGTCTATACGTGACGGACGAACTTGGCGCCCAATATACCTTTGTAGTCACAAGAAAAGAAATTTATGAATATGACAAAGTCCCACTTGAAGAAGTATTTGGCGAGTCTTCAAAAAAGCATCTCAATTTGATTACCTGTACGGGCCAATGGAATTTTAGTCAACGCAATTACTCTCATCGCATGATCATTTATTCAGAACTTCAGAGCGTTTCCCGACTTCAACTTTCTCCCACAATGTAAATTCGAAGAATTGTTTTTTTATCAGATAGTTTTTTAGAACATAATCCGAAATTACGGGATAACTTGAATTTACGGGCGGTTCGTTTGTTAAGATTAAATTTACTTGCTTATTTTTTAAATTATCTACCACTTCCCTTTCTTGGTTGAGACTGTGCAGTCCAAGAGGCAGATTAATAAATCTTGTGGGATTTTTTCTCTCACTTAAGAAATAAAACATCGGGGCGTTAGGAAAAATAAAAATAAAGTCATTTTTTGTTGTATTTTTTTTTATTTCACCTATCACTTCGGGAATGATTTTGTTAAATTTTTGGTCAACAAATATTTTTGCCTTTGTTTGATCGCTAAAACTATTCTGTTTGTAAATGGGGGAATCCCAACGGTAATAATTTTTAAAAATGGCGGTTTGAAAACCTAAAATAATTAACAAAAGTGAAATTATTACACCGGGAAAATAAGATTTTTTGTTTGTTATCAATAAACCCAGAGGCAATCCGGTCAAACTCATCAATGTCGTCAAATGGACAAAATCGGTCGTCGGCCGGATGCCAAACAGATAAAACAACAGAGTAAAAATGGGCAATATTAATATGTTTGCTTTTTTCCTCACTAGAATTAAGACTGATAGTGAAACAACTGCCGGAATAAAATAAAAAATTGCCTTTAACTCTGAAGGAAAAGGAGTCGAGGCAACGTTTTCAAGCAAAAACCTTTGAATAGTATAAAAGTAAAAATTATTTAGAAACGGTGACAACGATCCCGTTATCAGGAGATAAATCAGAAAAATAAACGCGCCTGCCGAAAATCCCATTACTAATCTAAATAGATTGCTAATTTTTTTTACTTTGCCTGTTAATAATAACCAAATTACTATACTTAATAAAACCGCCGCTCCAAAATTTTGTTTCATTAAAAAAGTGACAAAGGTCATAAGTCCCACTGTAAAAAAACCGGGTACAAACCAAATAGCGGCCATTCCGGTCGTCAAAGCGAACATCGACGGCCAGGGAAAATTGATATGCGTTGGTCCCCAGGCAAGATAAATTAACACTGCAAAAAAAGACCCAAAATAATTTTTTGTCGATCGAAAACAAATTTTGTAAACAAGGTAACAAGCTAACAAGCTAACTGTCAAACTTAATATTCTCCCCGCCAAAATACTCTCTCCGAAGATTTTAAAAGCCGCCGCAGTCAAATAAACTGTTCCCGGAGTGTAGATCAGGTCAAAATCTTTATAAGGAAACTCTCCCTGAAGAACCCTTTGCGCAGCATGCAGAATAAATCCCTCATCATAATACGCAAACCCGCGGTTAAAGAAGAAAAACAGAATAATAATTATCAAGATACCAAGCAAAACATATTTTGTCATTAAAAAAAGAGATGTTTATCTCAGCACGTTTCGTTATTTTTTTCCGCTTTTTTAATTTGATCTTTTGTTACTGAATTTTTAAGCTTTTTTTCGTCAACTTTACCGACGAAAAAAACTACGCTTTCATAAGATTGAATCGGTTCGTTTAAAATATTTTCTGTTTTTTTTCCGTTCACAAAACCTGTAATCGGTTTTTCGGGATCAATTTTAAAATTGATGTTTGTAAATAAATCTTTCCACTTGGCATTCTCGGCTTCGACATGGACCACATCTCCTATTTCGTCGTGAAGGTGCGCTTTTTCCATCTGTTCGTTTTCTTCGCGCTCTTCCTCCTCCTTACCACACGGTTTGATTGACATATACTTCAGACCAGAAAAATCCTGCATTTTTCCGTCGACATATACTTTAAATCCGGCGTGGTAATGAATTTCTTTTTTAGGAAAAAATTTTGAGTAGAAAATTCCAGCCAAACCAATAATAATAGCTCCTAGAACGAAAGCTGATTTTTTTTGCATAGCTTATATTCTAACATGCTGGAATTGTATAATAAGCTAAGATGGAATTTATTTCACAAATAATACTCGTAGCTGTTTTAATCCTCATAAATGGATTTTTTGCCGCTTCCGAATATGCTATAGTTGCTGTAAGAAAAACCCGCATAGATGAGTTGGTAAAAAGAGGAGATATCACGGCCAGACTCCTGCAAAAAGCGCTCGAGAAGCGTGAAGATTATATTTCAGCGACCCAACTTGGGACAACTATGGTAAGTTTAATCCTCGGTTGGGTAGGTGAACCAATCATTGCCGGTATCTTCTCTTCCATTTTTTCTTTTCTTCCCAATGGTGCCGGTTCTCTTCTGTCTCATTCGTTTTCGATTGTATCCGCCTTTATATTGCTTACCTTTCTATCCATAATAATGGGAGAACTCGTTCCTAAAACCATTGCAATTCAAAGGGCAGAAATAGTTTCTTTGATTTTGATCGCCCCCCTCACCTTATTTGCAAAAATTTTCAAGCCGTTTGTCTTTTTTTTAAATAAATCTGCTAACGCCGTTTTAAGGTTAATCGGATTAGAGACACCGTTTGATACTCGCTTAGTCTATACAAAAGAAGAACTGAAGATCATCCTCAATCAAATCGGACAAAGCGGAATAGTAAATAAGGAAGAAGTTCGTATCCTCGAGAATGCGCTTAAGCTTGCCGACAAACAAATAAGATGGATGATGACACCCCGATCGGCCGTACTTGCCATAAACGGCAACTTGGCCATAAGTCAGATCGGCAGTAATCTGGATCAGCGGTATAGCCGTTTTCCAGTCTATAAAGATAGTCTTGATAATATTATTGGATTTATTCATGTCAAAGATGTATATCGACTGGTAAAAACACCGGAGAAAAATAAAAAAATTATTCAAACAGATATCTTGCGCAAAGTCATCAGTATTCCTGAGATTAAGAAAGCCAACGAAGTACTTTTTGATATGCGCAAAAAACATGTCCACCTGGCCGTCGCCTATGATGAATACGGAATAATGGTAGGAATCGTAACCTTGGAAGATATAATCGAGAGTCTGGTCGGAGACATCCAGGATGAGTTTGACAAACCGATATCTTTTATCCAGCGCAATAGTGACGGTAGCTATACCGTAGACGGCAACGCCCCAATGGAAATAATCCAAAAAAGGTTTCACCTGCCGATTAAGGGGCAAAGTTATACAACAATCGGGGGGTTGATTTTTGGGCTTTTGGGACGTGAACCGCGCTACGCCGACAAAATCTCTGTCGGACATCTGGTTTTCAAAGTTGAGTCAATCGGAGGAAAAAGAATAAAAAAACTTCTTCTGCAGCGAGAAAATCCAACTTAGTAAAAATTTAAACTGACTTGTCGTTCGGCATTTAAATATCCTCTATATAATATCTAATCTCTTCTTTTTCCGGCTCAAGCAGGTTGAAAAGATATGTGATATCCTCATCGCTATGCCTAACGCAACCAGAACTCCCTTGATTCTTATCAGATAGTTTTGTCTCATCTCCATTAACTCCGTGTAATCCAAAATAGCCGGGCAAAGTCCAGTTGCACTGGCCATTGCACTCGAGATAAGGACTTGGTCCATACGGCTCCTCTTCGCTAACCGGTATATCCAATGTTAAAAAATAAGGGGCGGTTTCGGTATTATCTTTTGCATCTAATTTTTCGATTAGGCGCCAATAGTGTCTTCCCAATTTTTGAGGAAGCGGAGTTGGTGACTCGTTTGACACGCCTGACTTCACCTGAAACGTTTTAATTAACCTACTTTTATCAGCTTTTCCCGCTTGGCCAAAGTAAAGATGTTCAATATTTGATTTTCTTTTTAAAAGAAACCAATAGGAAGATTTTGCTAAACCCTCAAAGGTTTCCTGTCTGTCTGTCTTTTTTTGCCTCACGAAGAAAAAACTTGTAACGAAGATTGCTAAAAAAATTGTCGCAACGATTATTTTTTTAAATTTCATATAATTATATATAGTTAAAGATTGATACAATGCTTAAATATATTTTACCAGTCTTTATCACGGGAGTAATATTGTTTGTTGCGGTAAACTTCCGCCCAGTTGATAAATCGATCACGCCTCAGGTTACTCCGCTTGATATCAGCGCATCTGTTCCTCCAACTCCTCCTGTTGAATTAGTCAATCCGCCACAGTCTAAAATTCTGGAAAACGGTTATCACGTCTTTCAAACATTCAATAACTGCGGTCCGGCTGCCTTGTCCATGGCGCTTTCGTATTATGGAATAAGTGTCAGCCAGCAATTACTAGGTGATGAACTGAGACCATATCAAAATCCGCAAGGCGACAATGATGATAAATCAGTCACTCTGGAGGAGCTCGGGGAAAAAGCCAAAGACTTTGGCCTTATCCCCTATCATAGGCCAAACGGAAATATTGAACTGATTAAAAAATTTATCACTTATGATTTTCCAGTTGTAACTCGTACTTTAACTAAGATTGATGAAGATATAGGCCATTATAGAATAGTAAAAGGTTACAATGACGAAACAAAACAAATTATCCAGGATGACTCCTTACAGAATAAAAATCTCTGGTTTTCTTACGAGAATTTTTCGCAGCTTTGGAAAAGATTTAACTATGAATATCTGGTTTTAATACCTGGAGACAAACAGGAAATAGCCGAAGCAATTTTGGGAGAAGATTTAGATGTAAAAATCGCCTGGCAAAAAGCCCTTCAACAAGCTCAGGGCAAGCTGGCTGAAAATGAAGATGACATTTATACAAGATTTAATCTGTCGGTTGCACTTTATGAAGTCGGAGATTATCAAAGATCAGTTGAAGAATTTGAAAAAGTGGAAAACCAACTTCCCTTTCGTACGCTCTGGTACCAGATCGAACCGATTCTGGCTTATTATGAACTAGGTAATTATGATCGTGTTTTTCAGATAACGGACAGGGTTCTGAATAAAGGAAACCTGGCTTTTTCAGAACTTTATATAATCCGTGGCGATATTCTTCTTAAACAAAGTAATTCAGATTTAGCAAGACAAGAATACGAAAAAGGATTATATTATAATCAAAACCTAAAGGTGGCGAAAGAAAAATTAAATTTATGATTGTTTTTTAATTTTGTTGTGATATAAATATTTTTAATGGATAAAAAACTAAATAGTAATCTCATTTTTATAATGATCTTTGTCTTGGGATTGCTTATGGGTTATTTCTTAGGACAAAATCAAGGTTTAGATAAAATAAAACAAATAAGTCCGTTTAAAAAAGGCTGCTTTTATAACGGCATAACTTATCAAAACGGAGATGGATTTCAGGCTGAAGACGGATGTAATTCCTGCAGCTGCGATAACGGCCAAGTTGCCTGTACCATGATGGCTTGCATTATTGAATAATTCTTGAAGTAGTATAAACTATCCAAAAGGTGAAGTTATTGAATGACTAAAACAGGTCGTTTGCTTTGATCGGAGACGTTTCTCGATCTAAGCTCCAATTCATTGGTACTGGAGGTTTGGATGGCAAGGGAAATAATTTTACCAAGATTGCCTTTGACGTAAGCGCTGATATCGATTTCTTGATAAACTCCGCTTTTGACAGGGGTAAATGTATTTAAAGTCTTTCCTGGAGCCGGACGGTTATTGTAGGTAATACCTTTCTCTGTCCAGGAATTATCAGCTACTTGCTTTAATTCCATAGAGCCGTTAGACGAATCTGCTATCCAAATTTTTAGTTTAACCGAATTAACTGTTTTACCCAAAAATGAGGTTAGGTCAAATTTCAGGTATGTAATTTTGGTGGGTGTTGTTTTGACTCTAAGAGTGTTCTCCGTACCGCTATTATTGTTAGGATAGCTGGAATTGACATAAGAATCGGCTATGGGTTCTAAAGAAATAAAAGAAGGTGTAGGAGTCGGACTAGGCGTTAATGCCGATGATGGAGTAGGTGAATTAGAAGGTTTTGGAATTATCGTCGCTTTGCCTGGTGTGGGAGAGGGCGTATAAGAAGGTGTTGGAGTTGGCGGCACTTTGGTTGGGGAAGGAGTTATTTCGATAGGTCCATCCGTCACGAAAAAATCATAATTTATCATATTTGACATTACACCCTGCGAATCTTGAGCAACAAAGGTCAGCTTATAAGATCCTATCTGATTTGTTACAAAATCTGCGTCTTGTCCCGAATAGCATTTTATTTCCTGACAACCCGGATCATTTCGCTCCGAAATACTCATTTCTAAATTATCGACAGTACCGTCGGGATAATTCACAATTCTTTTTATCGAAATTGCATCAGAAAAATCATAACCAATTATATGTGACATTACAGACACGTTTGGATCAGCAACCCATCTGCCGTCGGGAAGTCTATATAATCCTAATACCCAGGCAGTCTGAAGACGGGGAGGATAATTTTCAGGAATATTAATTTGTACAACTGCACGATTCTCTGCATGAGATATCTGTGAAATTACAATATTAGCCGCTTCATCTGTGAAAGTCTGTCCATCAAACATTGCGGCATCGAGCCAGTCGTCCGCAGCGCCAGAGCCGCTCGGAGTCATGTCTAAAAAATAAGTCTTGGTAGTATCCTGGTCCGATTTGGTTAAATGAACATTTATACCTCTGGTTATGGTACTCGGGAGAACTGAATCAAGGCCAACGCTTAGCCTAAATGATAAATACAAATATTGCTTATCTTCATTTCTCCAAATTCTTACAATTTTTAAGCCGGGATCGGTTAATTCATGAGCATAAATTTCGACTTGCTGGTCGTTTTTCAAAAATAAATATTCATTTTCATCAATCCAACCTAAAGCTAATTTATGCGGGGCATTGAATTGCGGGTATCCTTGGTACTGATTGCCCATTTCATCAAACATATCACCATATTCAACATCTGTACATTCGGTGTTACTACCTACGGATTTAGTTCCGCAAAAATATCTGTTTGCATGGTTGAGACCAAAATTATGCCCCATTTCATGCTCGCTAATACTCTTGTAATATATATCGTTACCTACAACAATTGATTGTGGATCACCAATATCTGCCATGCCTGAATACCACCAATTACAACCAACCGCCCTAGGGATATAAAACTGGATTAACCTATATTCGTTTATTACGTACCCTAACTTAATTAACTCTGAAACTGCCGGGCTTATAATATAGTAAGGGTCACATTTATTTACAACATTACTTATCGTCACAACCGGAGCCACCTCACCGACAATACTCATTTTGTTTCGCGAAGTTTCGGAGTAATAACTTGCTACAGAATCCGTAACCCCAAAAATTCCGTCTCTAACTATTTGCGGATCAAGGTCTGCCGGATCATAATCCGCATTTACTATTACCATCAAAGTTTTTTGTGGACCGAAAATCGGAGGAATGAGCGAAGAATATTGGATATCAGTAGCTGGATTCTCGACCACAAGATTGTTTTCCATGCTGTATGCTAGGACAATAGTCTCACCTGACCCCCGTAATGGTTCGCTTTTTGAGGGAATATAAAGATTTTTGTCATCCAGAGTAAATCTATAACTTGCTTTTTTATTATTAAAATCTTCGAGTACGCTCACCTTCAGTTTGCCTTTAACTTCTTTCTTCGTTTCTATTAATTTTTCGCTTAAAAATTCAGCTGGCAGGTTTTTAACAATATTCTCGGATAATACGTTTTCAAGAAACTTATCTGGTTCATTCGGCAGAAATGAAAGCATTATTGTCTTCCGCTCTGCTAAAAGCGGGCGCAGATTGGTTGCTGTTTGTTGGCTGACTGCTTGTCCCCCGATCATTCGGGCGTTATCTATAATCGATCCGTTAATCGCTTTTATCCGGTCCTGCTTATTGACAATCTGGCTGGTGTTGCCCGCCTCTGAACGATAACTCCGTCTGGAACGCAGAGTATAAACCGAGCTTATCAAAGCAGCCATTAAAAATAGAACCGGCAGAATTTTTAGCGAGGTGGTTAAGAAACGTTTAAATTTTAATTTTCGATCGGATTCGGACAATCCGGAATTTTCAGAGTTCAGGAGCATTAATTAATAATATTACTTAAAAAATATTTGTCAATTCATCTTTATTTTTTAAGTATAAAGTTTTTCCTATCTCCATTTTGGTATTCTTAATAATACTTATGGATCATCACGAATCTTGGGTCAAGAATAAATTGGAGCCGATCATTTTCATTTTACTCTTCGTCAATGTTCTAGGATTAGACATATTCACTCTTTATAATTTGCTCTTCAAGAAAGAGAAATACCTAAACCAAACAGGCGCCGCTTCAATTTCAATCACGCCTTCACCTATCACTTCAACTGAAGCTAAACCAGAATCTGAAGATTGTTCGCCTAACTGTAAATCTGCCATTGATCAAGCTCTTGCGCCTTTTAAAATAACACCCTCAGCGACTCCACGTTCGACTAAAACTCAATCAGTCGCATTTCCAACTTCCGCGCCAGTAATCCAACCAACCAGCGCCGGCCAACAACAAACTACTGTTAAAGAATTTTTCATACCGTTGGGTACCGGCTCAAGCACTGCCGCCGATTGGACGGATGTACCCGGAGTCAAAGCCGAAGTCGACAGCAGCAAATACCCAAATATCCAAAAAGTATTATTTGAGGCTTCAACCCACGTACCAAATGCAAATGAGATAGTCGAAGTTCGCCTCTATAACGAATCGGACAAATATGTAGTCGGGAACTCTGAATTTTTATACCCCAGCGGAACTACCCAGAATTTCAGGATCGCCGAAATCCAGCTTGGACAGGGTGCAAAAATCTATAAAGTTCAGATGAAAACGCAACTCCAATACACCGCCGTTCTCGACCAGGCCCGGATTCACATCACAACGAACTGACATTTAGAGTTCTGATAAAAATTGGGTCGGATTTACTATCTTGAATAGGTCTTGTCTTCTTAAACTAAGCAAGTCTTTGTCTCCTGTGATAAGAAAATTACTCTTACCAACAACCGCAGTTTCTAAAATTGGATTGTCAGCAAGATCCCGTAGGCCATAATCATTCTTCTTTAACACTACCAATTCAGAAATTGACTCAATATAATCAACAGTTCCTTTGGCAGCACTTGTTGTAGCGTAAAATGGTTTTTCGATCATTGTAGATTTAATTTCATCCAGAATATATCGGGAAGTAACAGAAGTAACCTTTTTCTTCTCAATTAAATTAACAATGGTTGCAGGTTTACCCTTAAAGTATAAGGCTGAAATCCAAACATTAGTGTCATTTACTATCCTTGGAGTTTTTACCACTGTTTCTTACTTTATTAACCACCGTTAGAACATCTTTTTGTGTCAGTTTTTTTTGTACTGCGTATTTTCTAAATGGTTCTGCCAAAATATCCCAAGAAAAATTTCCCTCTTGCATAAGAAGATATTTCCTAACTGCTTCACGAATAAACTCGCTTCTGTTTTTATACTCTTTTTTAGCTGTTGCATCAATTTTTTTAACGAGTTCTTTTGGTAAAGCTATATTAAAAGTTTGCGTTTGCATAAGTTTTCTCCCCAATACATATATTGTATATATATTGTATCGATTGTCAAGGACGACCATTCGTTGGTTTCTTTAACTATTATTGAATCTATCCATTTCGGAGTATTCTCTGGATTAATAGTAAAAGCAAAAACTTCACTAACCGATTTATTAATTTGAATTGTTAACTTTTTACTTTTCATATTTTCTCTTAATTAGTGATTTACTTAAAAATATTTTTTTCCTGCTTTTTTACCAAATCTAAGAAAAAGTACTCCATTTTTTTGTCAAAATGAACAAATATTCTTGAATCGCGTAAGTCTTTTTCCACAATGCGGACAATAGTGAGACCATTTCCAAAACGTGATGTTGGGCCGAAGTGAGTATCGTTTTCCCAATATTAGATATTTTAATGTTTAAAGAAAAAGATCAATGGAAAAATTTAACTATTCCTAAACCAAGCAAGATAAACCGGATAAATCTGCCTAAAAAAGTAGGAATTAAAAATCTTTTATAAGAAAATTCCAAATAACCGGCAATCAAACCAATCAGATCATACGGAAAAGGAATTAGCGACCAAAAAAAGAGAGCTACTGATCCGTACTTATGAATAGATCTTTCTATTCTCTCGATTCTTTTTGACCGCGGAAGAACTACGTCACCGCTCCGGCCAACCAGCCAACTCACGCTGTCATTTAAGGCCATACCAGAAGTTGTCGCGATCGCCAACCCAATAAAATTCATGTGCTTGACTAACGAAGGAAAAAGTAAAGTGCCGGGGCCGAATAAATTAAAGACAAAAACACCCAGATAGCCAAATTTCAAAAATGGTCCGGGATTGAAAGAAATAAAAAAAGTTAAGATAAAAAACAAAACGCCAAGAATTAGTGTAAGTTTTTTAAACTTCGGCGACCTCATAAGCTTTGTCAGTTTGTTTTTCATTTTATATCCGAAGTTTTAAAACCGCTTTAAGCAATCCTACATTTGCGTAAAGAAATTTCTTTAAGTTGAAGAGAAATTCCTTTGTTTTATTATACTTTTTACCATAGCCGAAGTTATCTATCAGCCTCATTTCCTCACTTCGGCCTCCGTTGTGGACAACAGCTATCTTCTCACCGTTTTTTTTATAAAAAACTCCCCGCTTCAATTTAAATCCAACTCTACCGGTATTAATTAAAAAATTATATTTTTTGTCCAAAAAAACGTACTTTTCCCGATAGATTGAATAGTTAATCGCAATTTGGTCTGGTCCGTACTTATTTTTATCTTTCACTAACTTTTTAATCTCTCTGCAAAGATTAATAAACTTTAAGCTAGGAGCAATTATAAAGCCTGCGTTAAGTACTAATTTGTCTTTCAAAAAATTATATATTTTTTTTCCTTTTCTTTTGGAAAAATTACCGGGAATAAAGTACTCAAAAAAGTAAACTTCCATATCAGCCGGCACAACCCGGAAAGAGTCTTTATTTGTCTTAAAAAGATTGGAGATATCCTCCTGAAAAATAATGTCGCCCGCATCCGTAAAAAGAACCTGATCATAATCGCACTTTGATAAAAATGTACCGGCATCAATAAAACGCTGATTTACTATATGCCCTCTTTCGTCTTCCCTTATTACTTTTACCTTTTCATCTTGGAGTTTTTGTTTTTGATACTTATTTAAGCCGTAATCCAATACTACGATATCAATGTCTCTAAGATCGACGTTTTCCTTTAAAGAACGAAACCAGTGTTGTACTAAAAAATCTCCGTCTCTTTTATTTGAGCTCGTAATTATGACGTTTTTTTTCATGCTAGTTATTCCATTTTGACCAGGAGAGATTAACGCGGGAACCTATAAAATTTACACCTTCCGCAAGAAGCATTTTCTTTTTACCCGTAACTCCGCCAGTGCCGGAATAGCCTGTCAGGCTTCCGTCTGACGCAACAACCCGATGGCACGGAGTATTTGGCGAATCAGGATTCATACGCATATATGCGCCGACCGCCCTGGCAGCTTTTGGTTTATCGGCAAGCCTGGCAATTTGTCCATAAGTTGCTACTTTTCCTTTCGGAATAGCTCGACAAAGTTCATATACTTTTTCTTTAAACGATTTTTTCATTGTTAATTCTCGACTTGTGTTAATTTTGTATCGGCTTTTGTCACGGATATGTGGGTAAAAGACGATCCGGAAGTTGCTCCGTGCCAGTGTTCTTCTCCTGCCGGAGCCCAAATCACGTCTCCTTTTTTTACTTGATGTTTTTTCTTTCGAGTTGCGACTATGCCCCGCCCCAGGGTAACTATTAAAACCTGGTCATTGGAATGCTTATGGAATTTATTTCTGACTCCTTTGGGAAAATGGACATAATCTATACTAAGTTGGCTTCCCTCTTTATCCGTAACCGGCGACTGGCGAGTAACCTTCCCAGTGAATAAGGGTTTATGTAAATACTGTTTCTTAACTTTCTTAATATTAATCAGTTTCATTAGGGTTTATTATAACAGTAGATATATTATAAATTATTCTTAAAAAACTCTACTGTTTTTTGCATTGCTTCAATAAAAACTTGACCGCTAAGATTATGTCCCCCGCTTGAATACTCTTGGAAGTCATGTTCCACATCAGTTTTACCTAATATACTTATTAAGTTACGACTGTAACCGATATTGACAACCGGATCGTTAACGGCGTGATGAATTTGGATCGCTCCTTTTAAATCATTAATAAAGTTCGTCGGTGCCATCTGCTGCCAAAAAAAATGGTTAGGATCCGGTTCGCCATACATATCTCTAATCCTTTGTCTACGTCTGGCTCTTTCCGTACTTGTACCCGGCGGTTGGTAGCTTGAATCGTTTATCCCGAATTCCTGCATATCGGTATAAGAATAGACCGCACCCGCCCAGATAACCACCGCAGGAATATCCGGTTTTACTGCAAAACTTCTCATTACGACGTTACCCGCCATACTGTGTCCCCACAGGCCTATTGAATCAGGATTTACAAATGAAGAATTTTGCAGCGCAGAATAGGCATTTAAAGTATCTATAACATAGTCGGAAGAATAATATGCCCCACCGGGCTCACCTTCAGAGTTGCCATTTCCCCTTAAATCAATTTTAAAAATAACAAATCCGTTTCCAGCTAAATAATCCACGTAATCGTAATAATTCTGAACTGTATTGTATTGGGCCGGCGGGATATATCCATGGATGAATATTATAGCCCGCCATCCCACTTCGCCCTCCGGGCTTCGCGGGACAGGTCCTTTTGGAGTAGATAATAGAGCATTCACTTTTAAACCATCTGAGTCATAGTTTGTTAAATAGGCAGTATAATTTTGATTTTCATAAATTTTCTGCAATTCACCCAAACTACTTTCATATTTTCTTTGCCTAAAATAAGGAATAGTCAATTCTTGAAAGGGAAATGGAGTAGGTGAAGGATTTAAAAGTCGGTCATTGGACTTTTTTGCGGTAAACGGTTCAAATTTTTCTTTTTTTGCTGAATAAATTTTAAGTAAATAGAAAAATGAAGTAAAAATTACAATAATAACTAACCAAAAAATTTTATTTTTTAAACTATTCATAATTATTTGCCCATTTCCAAGATTCTCTTCCCTTCGGGTAACCTGATTTAGTAAACTGTATATTACAAAAACAATTAATCTTTAAAAAATAAAGTGTAATATTAAAAGTATGAGTTGGTATGTTTACGGACTACTCGCCTCTTTATTTTTAGGAATTTATAACTTTTTATATGGTTTGCTTGATAAAAAACTTCAAATCTCAACGATTCTCATCGGCATCGGAACAGGCATAATTCTAACTGGAATTATATATGCAGTAATTGTAAGAAAAAACATTTTTGAATTTAACGCAAACTGGTGGCTTCCAAGTGTTATCGGATTAACAATTGGAATAGCAATAATATTTGTCATAAAGTCATTCTCCGATCCAAAAGTTAAAGTTTCTCAACTTGTACCGCTTATCAATACCAATACTCTTTTTTCTGTCACATTAGGATTAATTATTTTTAAAGAATATCAGTCAGTTTCTTTAATTAAAGTCTTACTCGGAACATTGCTGATATTATTAGGGGCAATTGTGATTAAATAAAAATCCGCTAAAAGTGAACCTTATTTAACTTTTATTACTACTTTCCCTCTTGGATAACCCTCTTCCTGATATTTGAATGCTTCCCGGACCTGATCAAGAGGAAAAATCTTGGCAATTTTTATTTTTATATTTCCGTTTTCTACCAACTGAGCAAGTCTTTCCAGGTGTTGTGTACTTACTCTTGTCCTCTGTCTTATTGCGATAACTCCGAGTTTTTCTGCCAGCTTGAGATCCGGTTGACCGATCATTGAGACTAATGTTCCGCCTTTTCTCAACACTGCTAAAGATTTATTTGTAACTTCTCCTCCTACTGTGTCTAAAATTGCGTCAAAATCTTTTATTTTTTCCTCGAATTTTTCATTTTTATAATCTATTATTTCGTCGGTTCCCAACTGGATCACAAACTCTTTATCATCGCTACTGACTGTAGTTGCTACGTATGCGCCTAAGGCTTTGGCAAGCTGAATGGCAACATGACCGATTCCGCCGGCTCCTCCGTGAATCAATATTTTATTTCCGCTCTGCAGTTTTATGTGCTCTTCCAGAGCCTGAACTGCGCTTGAACCGACTAAGGCTAAAGCCGCGGCTTCTTGAAATGAAGTATTTTTTGGCTTCATTGCAACATTGCGAATTTTTGCTGTTGCGAACTCTGCAAACGATCCTGATCCTCCGCTGAAAATATTGGCGGAACCATAAACCTCATCTCCTATTTTAAATTCGGAAACTCCCTCGCCAATTTCTTTAACGACACCGGAAAAATCTCCACCTAAGGTAATCGGAAATTGCAAGGGCACAATCTTTTGCATGCCGCCCGACCTTACAGTTTTATCAAAAGGATTTATACTGGCAGCATAAATTTCTACTAATGCTTGTCCCTCACCTATGGTTGGCCTTGGAACGTATTTTTTAACTACCAAAACATCATACCCTCCGTATTTATTTATCTGTACCGCTTTCATAAAATATCTGACATAAATAATAATAAATCACAGCAAACAAACAAAATTCAAATTAAAAAATTATCAAATTCCAAATATATTTTTGTAAATTGGAATTTTTATTTTAGATATTTATCAAAAAAATCAATTGACCTTTGCATTGCGTTATTAAAACTTAGAGAAATATTATGATCGTCACCCGAATAGGTAAATAATTCTACAGTTTTACCCTCAGCTTTAAGCTGGTTTGCCAGTTTTTCCGAAAACTCAACCGGCACCGACGAATCTGCTGTTCCGTGATGCAGTTGAATCGGTCCTCCAATATCTTTGAGATAAGAATTGGCAGAAATCGAATTCCAAAATTCAGGATTATCTTCAGGTGTACCATATTGAGCTTGCAGACTCTGCCTCCAGCCACCTCGGCCTCCAGAAATTGTTGGCCGTGGCGTTCCCCTTCTCCATCTATTTACTAGGTCGGGGTATGAAGCAACAACTCCGGCCCAGATGACTCCGGCTTTAATATCTTTATTTACCACCATACTCCGCAAAGTCACAAATCCCCCCAACGAATGCCCCCACATCCCGATTCTATTTGGATCCGAGTCCTTATATTTTTTCATTGAAGAAACAGCGTTTAAAATGTCGATCGTATAGGCATTTGAACCATAAGCTCCCTCAGGAGTACCTTCAGAGTTGCCGTGCCCGCGATAGTCTGACCTGAAAACTATGTATCCGTTTCTGGAAAATCCGTCAGTATAGGGTATATATCTTTCGGTTGTTCTATATTCTGCCGGAGGAATATATCCGTGATTAAAGATAATTACCGGCCATCCTGTTGTTGGTTTTTCGCCATTCGGAATAGTTAAAAACGCATAGATTTTTAATCCTTCGGATTTATAAGAAGCAATATAACGGCTGTAGTTGCTGCCCGATTCTAATTCTTGCTCTATAGTAATCTCACTACCCGGATATTCCCCTTGTCTTAGAGATTCTATTGTCAACGGATCCAGATCGCTTTCCATCCCTCCGCTATTATCATTAGTTAGATTTTGATCCGGCAGCTTATCTGCTTCTTTTTGAGTATTTCTACTTATAAAATTAAATGACGCAAATCCAACTATTATTAAAATAAGAATAAAGAGTAATTTTTTCGCCATCCTTAAATTTTACCAAACCGATAGGTTGTAATTTTTGCGGATATGCTTATCTTTTGATATAAAATAGGCATTATTGATATAGCTTTCAGCAACTAATATTCGGTCAAAAGGATCGCGGGTCCAATCGAGCGTCACAGCCACATCGATAATTTTATCCAGAGGCGTATTTGAGACCTTTAAGCCAATAGAACTTTGCAAAGAAGCCAAAATAGGCGAAGGCTTATCTTTGATTTTTTTCACTTCAAATAAGTACTCTATCTCAAGCAGTACAAGTGGAGAGATAAAAAGATCACACTTATTTATTACATCAATTGTTTTTTTGCTGAATTTAGAGGCTAAAGCATCATACAGCCAAATGACTACATGGGTATCGAGAAAGGCTAGATTTTTTCCGCTTCTTTCCATGAGTAAGGTTTAGCATTAATAAGCTTTTCGGGATTTACCCTGATACTTTTATGAGGAACCAGATTGTCTAACTTATTCACTTTGTCTGCAAGGACGATCTTGAGTTTTTTGCCTTTTCTTTCAATTTCCTGCGGCATACCTGACACAATCACTTGATCGACAATCTTAAACAGATTTTCTCTGAGCGAGGTAATAGTTAGACTTTTCATAAGTTTAAGTATAGTGTACATATTTTTATTTGTCAATATGTACATACTTACACCACATAAGATTAGATCTTGTCTTTATGCCTTGCTAACTAATCAGTTAATCTTTATTATTTCGGGCTTACTGATTTATTTTTACTTATTACAAATTTACGAACCTAACATCGGTCAAAAGGCTTCTCTAAGTACTTTTCCCGGGGGAGGAATTTTTTATATAGGTATCCATGATATGATAAATGCAATTAAAAATCCCCAAAAAATAAAAAAATCCTCAAAAATTTCTTTGCTGATAGTAATAGCCTCTTTAATCTTCACCAACACCAGAATCGACAAAATAAAAGCAGGTGAATCGCATTATGAATGCGCTCGCGAATTTAGTCTTGAAAATTGTTTGGAGAAGCCCTTGACTTATTGCAAATCACTTGCAATAATAGCTTGTATGAATGCGTTTGATAAACTTCGTTCAAAAGGACACAGGATTACCAACCAAAGAGAAAGCATACTGCAAAAACTAAAAAAACATCCCCAAACGGTTGATGAAATATTTCAAAAACTCAACAAAAATGTGAATTTGGCTTCTATTTACAGAACGGTAAAACTGTTTGTCAACAACGGCGTTGTCAGAGAAGTCAGTTTTAATGACAGGAAAAAAAGATATGAGCTTTTCGAAGAAAATAATCATCACCATCATCTGATTTGCGATAACTGCGGCACAGTAGAGGAAATCAAAATGCGGGAAGAGAGTTTTTTAAGAAATATCCAAACGGCTTCTAATTTTCTTATCAAACGGCACAGATTAGAATTTTTTGGACTTTGTAATAAATGCATTTAATAAAATTATGGATATTTTATCTCAAGTAATCATAGCCAGCCTGGGAGTAAGTTTCATATCGCTAGTAGGCGGCTTACTCCTGATCTGGAATAAACTCTCCGTCAAAAAATTTTCCACTTATCTGGTGGCTTTTGCAGCCGGAGTTATGCTCACGACGGCTTTTATCGATCTTTTACCTGAAGCTTTAGAGTATCCGGTTAATGAAAACATCTATTTCTACGGGTTATTTGGAATTATTGTTTTTTTTCTGATCGAACGAGTGGTTATTTGGTTTCATCACCACGATAAAATTCGGGTTAAACCGACAGCATATTTGGTACTATTGGGAGACGGACTGCATAATTTTTTTGACGGATTGGCTATAGCAGCCGCTTTTATAGGCAACCCTGGATTAGGGCTGGTTACGACCTTAGCCATCTCGGCTCACGAAATACCTCACGAAATCGCCGATTTAAGCATTCTGATTTACTCCGGAATGAAAACGCCTAAGGCGCTTTTCTATAATTTTGTCTCAGCTCTCACTGCACTTATAGGTGCGGTAATCGGTTTTTATTACTTAAATAAGTTTGAAAAAATGTTGCCGGCTCTTCTCATGTTTAGCGCTGGAGTGTTTATTTATATTGCTTGTACAGACTTAATCCCTGATCTGCATCAAGACTTTAAAAAAGAGAAAAAATGGTCAACCACTATTACCTTTATTCTGGGAGTTATCCTTACTTACTTTTTGATAACATCTCTTGAGCATTAATTTTTTCAGTTTTAACCATAGTTATTAAGAAGAATAATAAAATCCTGAACGTCTACTTTACCATCCGGTTGAAAGTCGCCGTCTCTTGCGCCGTTATTGGTATTTTGTCCGAAATGAAACAACCAAATCCATAAATCCAAACTATTTACCTTTCCGTCTCCGTTAGCGTCCCCCGGTTTAGCTCCACCCGGAGTTGGAGTTCTTGAAGGAGTGGGGTTGCCAGGAGTCGGTGTCCTACTTGAAGTGGGAGATGGAAATAAAGAAGTAGGGGTCGGATTGATCGGGGTTGGAGTTCTGCTAGGTGTTGGGCCACCGATGGTTGGAGTTCTTATCGGAGTTGGAGAGCTGGTCGACGTTGGATTGGGTGTCACAGGAGTTCCGCTTACTGTAAGATTGTTAAATAGAAGATTGTATCCTGATGTAGATTGCCAAATATTCAAATTTGCCATTCTTATTGCGTATTCCGGTCTGGTTTTGAGACTGGCACCTGCATCAGGCAACCAAAGATAGACGTTATAAGTCCCGGTCGTAACATCCTGAGGAATAGGAATATTTAAATCAACTTTGACAATTTGTCCCGGTAGCCAGCGTCGAACATCAACCGAGGTCAGTGGAATTTCTTTTTGAAAACTGGAACCGGTATTTTTTAAGACTAAGACTACCGGTCGCGGATTATAAGGGGAAGCAAATCCTTTGTTTTCCAACTCCAAATGAAATTCCAAGTCACCCCCGGGGGCGACCTGCTGTGATAGAGACAATTTGCTGAGGGCAAACCGGTAACCCAAACGCTGACGGATCTCCGGCATGCAACCCTGATTAACCCAATGGTTCAACGTAACCATACTATATCCGTTATGAAGGAAGGAAAAATGGAGTTTAGCCATCATGGGTACTGCTTGGGAACAATCCGCTTCCGGCGATGCGGTGCTGCTGTGGGTTCCGGCTTCTCCACCGGAGGGAGTATAAGTACTTGTCTGACCGTAATAATCCTGCCAACACAAAGTCTGATTGGATGAACCGTCACAATAGGTTGAAATTTTCATCCCCATCGCATTTGAAGTAAAAGTCCCGTCATGCGTACTGTCCTTAAAGGCAGCATCATCATGGAGAGCGACGCGGCTAATGGTTGACCCGGTGAAGGCTTGGGATGACGTTATAGGTCCGCCGTAAAAATTCTGCACATATTTGGGATACCTAACCTGGATCATCCGGTCTACCGGCACTGCGCTAATTAACTTATCGACAATTGCTTTTCTGTTTGCCAAAGGACTTAAATATTTGGAACTGTGCCACTCTCCCCAATATCCGACAAACCCTGCCTGTACTGCCGCAATTACGTCTTTGTTTTGCGAAATAACCGGTGCCAACTGATCGATGTGTCTTTGAGCAACATCAAGCGGCGCATCCGGTTCGGCATTGGCAAAATCCGTCGTTGAACCAATTCCACCATAACCGATGTAGAGAAATCTGATGACGAGCTTTAGTCCTTTGCTCCTGGCATCGTCAAAAGTTTTTTTGACAGTATCCAATCCTTTTCCGGATCCGATAGGATCCAGAGGCACAAACTGGTAATTCGGTACTATTACACCCTTACCGTCCCTCGGGTCGCGGTATTTTTCCAAGTGGAAATAAACCCAAACTAGTCTATCGGTTGATTGTTGAGTAGTTATTTTACTTTGATCAAATGGTTGATCGACAAAAATATTTGCTTGCTTCATAAATCCCCGCTCCGGGTTGGCAATATCGTCACTTGAGAGTTGAAAAGTCACAGAAGTCAAAGGACCCGCAGCTGAAGATCTGCCCGTTAGTTTCTGCTTAGTTATAACCAATCTGCTGCCTATTACTAGAGCTAAGTAAAAAGTAAAAAATAAAATAATAACCCAGGGATATTTATTAGATATTCTATTTAACGTCGATTTAACCATTGCCTATTGTTATCATTTTAAATGATATTAATTAATACCACAACTGAAATAGCTTCTAAAATAGAGTTTGACACATTATAAGTAAAAGAAGATAATGAATATCCTCAAATGTTGAGCAAACCCTATACCATTGTTGATATCGAAACTACCGGTATGAACGGCTGGTTTGATCGAATTATTGAGATTGGGATGATTCGGGTGGAAAAAAACCAAATCGTTGAAAAATTTAAATCGCTCGTCAATCCGGAAATTTATGTTTCGCCTTTTATCGAAAACTTCACCGGAATAAGATCGGAAGAATTGCAGCAAGCTCCTATATTTTCCGAGATTAAAGATAAAGTGTACGATTTGCTTACAGACTCTATTTTTGTTGCACACAATGCCAGGTTTGATTACAGTTTTTTGAGAAATGAATTTAAACGAACAGGAATCTCATATAACGTCAAAACTTTATGCACGGTTAAACTGTCAAGAAATCTTTTTCCCCAATACCGGACCCATAGCCTGTCGGCAATCATCGAAAGATATCATTTGGGCTGTAAAAATCGCCACCGCGCTTACGATGACGCATTTGTCTTATGGCAGTTTATTCAAAATATCTCAAGAAAATTTACTGTTTCTAAATTACAGAAAATAAACCAGAAACTTCTAAAATCAGCTTACTCAAGTAATGCGAAAATCGCCAAACAGATAGAAAGTCTACCCGAATCTCCCGGAGTCTATATTTTTTATGACGATAAAAACCTGCCCTTATATGTTGGAAAAAGCAAAAATATCAAGGACAGGGTCATCGCCCATTTTTCAACCGATTATGAATCAACCAGAAGATTGTTGATGACCAAATCAATCGCCAGAATTGACTTTATTCAGACGGCCGGGGAATTGGGAGCTTTAATTCAAGAGTCTTACCTCATAAAAACACTTCTACCCTACTTTAATCGTACTTTACGAAGAAAAAAACAGTTTGTAACATTGACAAAAGATAAATCTGCCAAAGGATTTTTGGAACTAAAAATGGAGGTGATCGATCAGATTGACAGCTCGAACTTCGAAAATTTATTCGGAGTATTCCGAAACAAAAAAAGTGCCAAAGAAGTAGCGGCTAACATAGTCAAAAAATATTCTTTGTGTAATAAACTGATGGGGATCGAAAAAACCAGATCCTCCTGTTTTGAGTATAAACTGGGAAGATGTAAGGGCGCTTGTATCGGACTCGAGAAAAAAGAGAGCTATAATGCCCGCTTTTTAATTGCATTCGTCGAAAATAAGCAATTCAGGCCTTGGCCCTTTCAGGGTCCTATCGAAATAGTCGAAAAAAACGAAGAGGATGAAATTTATGAATCTTTTTTAATAAATAACTGGTGTCTCTTAGATACGGATTTTGATCTGGACACCTACAAAATAATCTCAAGCTTCATCAAACACAAAAATCCAAAATATAGGGTCGTTCAAAATAGCTCTAATAATACTCACATTTCCGCTTATTCAAAATCTGCACAAATTATCCTATAGCAGGGTAAAAGCTGGTGTTCAAAATGCTAGAACAAAAATGTCTTTATTTCTTCAATGAATATTATATTATCTATATATGGACTCAAATAATTTTACACCTCTCCCCCAATCACTTGACCCCGAATCAACAGTAAATATAACCAAGAAATCGCATCATATTAACTTACCTGATATTATGCTTTTTAGCTCATTTATCGTATTTGTAATCAGTGTGGGATTCTGGGTACAATCAACCCTGTTACAACCCGAAACAAAAGCTACCCAAAAAATTATTGATGTTACTGCGACGCCTACTCCGACTCTTTCCAATGATTATCCAGCAGAGATTTCGCCTATTATCTCAGAAATTCCGGAATAGATTTTTAATTATTTTAAAAATAGTGAACAAGCAAAAATTTTTTGATTTTTTAAAGATTTTTGTCAGCCTCTTACTTTTAGTCGTTTCTGTAATTATTTTTTTTACTACTTACCAGCAGAAAAAAGCCAGAAGCGAAACTCTCTGCGATGCCGGGGCAATATTCAAAGATGAAGCATCCCCTTATGAGTATAAGGGTAATGCAATCATTACCGAGGTTGGCGTCAAGGCCGGGACAGCCTGTGTATTTTTTAAAGTAAATGCATCAACTGAGTGTTATCAAATAAGCGGGCTTGGGACCAATAACGTTACTGTAAAACAAATCAAAAGTGATGATGATTGCAAAGGGATTTCTCACGTTTCATTCTATTCGAATCAAACTATAACCCCTACCTCTGTCCCAAGTAACACTCCGGGTCCCACAAATATACCAACACCAACCAATCCCGCGGAACCGACCGTTACTCCAATTCCCTCAGTTTCTCCAACCATAAGTATCTGCCCTTTACCCAATCCGATAAAAGATATTGAAGTTAACTGTTCAAGTTGTACTCAATAACCATGAATAAAAAGTCAGTAATAATAATTACTTTAGTTTTCATAACGGTAGGACTGGTGGTATTTCTCATCTCAACTCTCCTTTTGAGGGAGAAGTCAACCCTGCGCTCTAAGGCTATAGGTCCCTCCTGTCCTTTGGACAGTGCCTCCTGCTCGTGGAGCAGTGACAATAGCGCTTCTTCTTTTGATGTGAAGATAGTTGATAAGACAACGGGAGTTAAGATAATAGACACTACAACTTCAGACAAAAATATTAAGTTCACTCCTATTGCAAGCCACACCTATGAGTGTACGGTTGTCCCTGTCAATAGCTGCGGTAAGGGGCCTGAAGCTAAAGACAGTGCAACTTGTAAAATCATAACAGGCACTCCCCCTCCCTCAGAAACCCCATCCGCAACTCCTCCGGTTGATACAACCCCATCGGTTACTCCTGACTTATCCATTACCCCAGGTGAGAGTCTGACGCCTACTCCTACTGGAGAAGGTACTCCCTCTCCAACCCCGACTATGAACTTAACTGAAACACCAACTCCCTCAGATACACCGACCCCAACCGATACCTCTACTCCGACTCCGAAACCAACTGAGACTGCTACTCCGATTCCTACCCTAACTCCAACTAAAACATCAACTCCCAATCCCTCATCCACAATAACCATTCCTCCCGGGACTACACTTACTCCAACCGAGATAGTGTTGGTGAATACTACCGGGAGTCCCACAACTCAACCTGCGACAACCGGTCTTCCGTCTGTTGGCACTATCACAGGATGGATGATAGTTATTGTTCCTCTTGCGCTGGTTATTCTAGCTTTTGTTTTCTAGAACAAGAGTTATTAAATTAAATATATTTTCAAATATAGATGGTGCTAAATAATTTAATGTGATAGAAATAAATCATGAACTCTCTTGGTTTCGCTGTTCCTACTACTGAAGATATTTTGTATTTTTTATTTAATATAACAACTTGTGTCTTAATTGTAACTTTATTGATAAAAGCCACGATTCTTAAGTTCTCCAAGAGAAAAAATATTAAAAAAGATGTAAACTATTTAACTGCTGCCTACTCTTCGGGTGTTTTGATATTGTTACTTACCTTTTTGACTTGGAAAAAAACAGATGAGACTTTAATATCAAATCTTGCTGAAGTAATCGTCTATGATCTTATAGGTGGATTAATCTTACTTGTAACCATTTTTGTTTTGCTTAAAATTTTGGATTTTATATTTAATCTGACATCAATTAAGAAGCTAATAATTTTTGTTTTTATCTTAATTTTGGGTTTAGTCTTTTATCCTAAAAAATACACAAGTGAAGTACTTGAAAGACTTTATGAAGGAAGCCCGTCTAAGTCAAACATTTGTCGATGTGCCGGATTAATTAAAAATAACATGTGTATTGGCTATAAATTTAAATGTGAAATCAAAAAACATTCATATTTGTAAGCTTATTTAATCAAACGACCCATTACTAATCTGCTCTTTTTTTCCACACATTATCGGCTTTGAAAATATTAACAGCAAGATCACAATCCGCTTTTGTATTATTGTTCGCAACTTCAATTAGAAACCTAGACATGACTGTATCATCATAAATTTATATCATGTTTTTTTACGTAACCCGTTAAAAGCAATAAAAGCCCCTGCAACAAATATTACCGTTGCCAAATATATTGGTCCAAGATGTGTCACCCAGTCATGGGAAAAAAGGTTAAACCAATGCAAAGGCAATGCTACTGCCAAGCCGACAACAGGAGCAAAAACAGCTCCAATCCAAGCCCACATCATCCCTTTTCTTACTCCATACCAGGATAAAAAGGAGACTGCTATTCCGGTTGCAGCTATAAATCCTGCCGTAGCAACATGCAGATGACTAATATAGTAAACAATTGCCGGGTTAAGTCTGTTTAATCTTTTTTTAGTTATACCGTTTAAAGTATCAACCCCAAGCTCAAATCCACCGCTTGTAAAGTTGCGCAGTAAAAAAACAAATGCATAACCAATAAATGCTAAAGCGGCGAGTAACATCAAGGCAGAACCTGTTTTTAAAGATTTATCTCTTGACATTTTTATCACCTCCTCTACTCAATGTGATAAAAATCACATCAAAAATAGTATACCATTCCGGTAATTGGTTATTAATAGGAATTTTTAATTGCAACTGTTTGGAATTACAAAGTCCAGAATAAATCCTGCCTGGTGAGCGTTAATCTCGCCGGCTACTCCAACATGTCCATCAGCACCCGGACTTGTTGCAACTCCGGAAATAAATCCGCCCCAGCCTGCGCCTGCCTCAAACTCAAAATCAGCAGGTACTGTCTGTCCATTTTGAGCAAAACCAGAAATATCCGTTCCCAAGCAGGCTTGACTTGCTGGTTTTGCAGCCAAAGTAGGAGTAACAATCATTACTAAAACTGCAAAAATTATTCCAATAATTACCAAATTTTTAAACATTTGTTATTCACCCCCATTCTATTATATGTGATTTATATCACATATATCAAATATGATTCGAAAAGTAAATATCAATAAAAAACGGATGAGGAGCATCAATTAAATTTAAGATCTGAATATCAAGTACAGAGAAGCTTATCGATTTTTAATCGAGATAAAAGACAGGGGTGGAAAATTTGAAAAAGTAGTTCATCTTCCCTTTGAAGTAAAACGTCATATCAAAAATCCTACTTCATCAAGCTAAATAAATTATTCCTGCCAATTAGTATCATCTTCTCCCTCCGGCATGTTTATTTTGAAGACTACCAATTTAAAATCTTTACCGGTTTTATTCCAAAGATTATGAATATCTCCTGGAGAGGAAATAAAAGCATCTCCAGGTTTGGCTAAATAATCTTTGCCGTTGACTATGATAATTGTTTCTCCTTCCAAAATGTAAAAGACTTCAGTCTGCTTATTATGCGAGTGCATTCTCTGCTTTGTCTTAGGTGGAATTGTTACGACCTGAAGCAGATACCACTTCTCCTGAAAGTCATTAAGAGAAAAAATTATTTTCTTTCTGTAATCCTTTTTAACTAATTCTTCTCCCTCATTTAAACTTTTGTATTTCATAACATAAATTATAATAGGATATGGATAAAATTACAAAAAATATTTTCTTATCTAAAATTAATATTATTGTTGTATTTATTGCATTGATTCTTGTAGGTTTTTTTATTGGAAGAAAATATCCCCAATCAATATTTTTAATAAAAGATGCACGAACCGCTGAACAAATAGCTTTAAAAGCATTTGAAGAAAAATGGGAACAAGTAAGCGATGGATGCGATACCTATTGTGAAGGCTGTGGTGTAAAAAGTTCAAGAAAAATTGAGACTGGTTATATTGTAGCTATTGAATACGCATGTGGAATGAAACCGGATCACAGGTTAATAGAACTTACGGTTTTTTCTAATGGAAAAATAGAAGGATTGGAAGAACCTACACCCGTACCGGGAAGCAATCAAATCTACATTCAGCAAACAGAGCAAATTTCACCTCCATAAATTGTTTAAGCATTCCGATTCCGCGGTTGGGTAGTCTGCTAAAGATAATCTTCTAAGATTAATACTTTTAAAAAGGCAACTTTTTTAAGTTTTTGGTCGTTGGTCAAAAAGGCTGGATACTCTTTTAATAACGAGGATGAGATCTGGATTGCATCTGGCGTTTTTATCTTGGGAAAATTTGCCCGAAGTTTGGCTGATAGACGGGCTATCTGCCAGTTGACAGGAACTGTTTCCAAGTTGGGTAGGTTTTGAAAGACCTTCTCATATTCTGAGATAATAAGTTGATTTTTCTCTTTCTCCGGTTGGACAAAAACTTCGGTTAAAGTGATAGTTGACGTAACCGCTATTATTTTACTTTCTTCAAGGAGTTCAAATACTACATGGGTTAGCGGAGCATATCGAATGTGATCGGCAAACTGGTAAATAAAGATCATCGAATCAAGACCTATTTTTTTAAATGAGACGAGGTCGGATCTGAAAGAATCTAGTTTTGTTCTACCCATTCTTTGCGAAGGCTTTGAATATATTTATCAATATCAACATTTTTCCAGATGTTTTTACCAAGGCCGCGAGTATGCGCTGACCATTTCTTAGGTAGAGGTTCTGCTATAACCGTAGGTCTAGTTTGGGTTAAAATTACTGTCCAGATTATTCTATCTCCGGCCTTAAGGTGAAGGAGTTTTCTTACCTTTTTTGGAACAACTGTTTGATATTTTGGACTAATAGTGCTTTGTGCTTGTCGCATATGTTTTACATATTAATATAAAGTAAAGGATTTGTCAAGTGTGTAAAATCTAGAAATCAAAGTAACCGCCAATCCCTTCTTTTGACCTTACAAAATATCCATCCAGCAAAATCAAATCGTTCGACAAAGGCTTCGACTGAGCTCAGCCGAATGTCCTCACCATCTCTTCGAGCTTGAGTCTCAGAGTCGCAGGCCTGAGTTAAATCGACGGATTAAATACAATAATTTTAATGTTACGTGTAATAGGCTGGTTGAATCTAACAAAAATTGATTACGGCAGATCTTTATACACAGCCTTGTACCCTTCTACACACAGGATTACATAACTACCCGATATTGAGAATGCACCGCTTTCCAAAAGTGTCGCTGCAATTTCATCTGGCATACAGCCATAAAGACCTAATACTCCGTGGTTTATTTCAGCCGATACGCGACCTGGCACAAATCCAACAACTGCTACGAAAAGCAAAATTCCGATTATAAAAGATTGTATTTTTTTCATAAAATCACCTCCAATCAATTTCGAACAAATTATTTTCCTTCGTACGCTCGCCTTAAACCAACAATGTCGATCTTTTTCATCTTGAGCATCGCGTTCATGACTCTTTTGGCCTTTTCTTTATTTTTGTCGGTAAGAAATAGTCCTAACTGCTTGGGGATAATTTGCCAGGAAATGCCGAATTTGTCTTTTAACCAACCGCAGACTTCAGCTTTTGGATCAGCTGATAGGGCTTTCCAGTATTTGTCGATCTCATTTTGATCTTTGCATTCAATTAAAAATGAGGTTGCCTCGCTGGGTTTGAAAAAGCTACCGCCATTCAAAAGTGCAAATCGTTGTCCAAAAAGCTCAAACTCCACCATCATTACGCTTCCAATGGGTTTATTGCTGGGGGTTTCTGTTAAATATTTAGTAGTCGCGCCAACAATTAAATTGCTCCCAAAAACTTTTTTATAAAATTTCACCGCTTCTTCAGTCTCATTATCCATCCAAATATAAATTACTAGTTTTTTCATCATTTAATCACCTACCGGTCTTTTTATTGCGCTAGGTGAATACCTCGCTTCTAGAAGCGAGGATGAACTGAGAAATAATACAACCAGCAACAAAATACCTCGTCTATTTATTGCGAGGTATATTATTTTCGGTAAGAATTTATTTCCTCGCTGTAATCGAGGTTACATTTGTAAAGGCTCGAGCATACCGACTCGGTTGCTCTCTGTATCCTGAATCATGACGAATTTTCCAACACCGGGAATATCCATAGGTTTGCCGAGAATTTTACCGCCGCCTTTTTTAACAATTTCCATATGTTTTTCCAGATTGTCGACAGAAATCACCAGGTGAGGAACACTCCCATAATCACCTTTAGGAAAAAATCCGCCGTTTATCGCACCATTTTTCTTATGCATACCTTTTTTGTCAGTCGGCGAGGTTGTAGCTAACACATAGCTTCCCATCTTGGGTAAATATTTCATACCCCATCCAAAGACTTTACCATAAAATTTGCTTAATCGCTTCTGATTAACATAAGGCATCTCAAAGTGAATTACCGGATTCATTTTCATAAAGTATAAATAAAATATAACAAAAAGTGATTTAAATCACAAACTCAACTTAGCCTCTACTTTTTGATTTCCTCCAAGATTTTTCCGTGAAGAGGACGACAAGCACAGTTCTTGACGTGGGCTAGATGCCATTTGATCCTCTCATCAAACGTCGGGTTTTTATGCATTGTGTTGACAAGATGCCACTCTTTATTGAACTTCATATTCAATTACTAAATTAGTATAAAAGATAAATCTCTAATAGTAGCGGAAAGAGGTCAAAAACATCCGAGTTAAGAATTTTAAAGTATTTAACTCTATTGCTTTAAGACAACCTAAACGCAAAGTTATCACCTAACTCGTCTTTTAATTTATTAATTGTTTTATCTTTATCGTTTGTATCAAAAACAAGGAAGAGATTATTTAACATAATATTAACTAAATCTATATCACTGGGGTCTACTATTGATGCAATTAATTCTCCGTTTGTATTTTTTGTTCCCAATCCCCAGTTTCTTATTTCTAAATATATCGTTCTACCATCCACTGTTTTAGTAATAACTAATCTTTCTCTACCATAATCCGCTATTTCTGTTAGATTTTCTCCGCCTTCAAACTCAAAATTTCTTCTTATTGCTGGCGTATTAACATAATAGTAATCTAATCTATTCCTCTTTAATGCACCTAGTTTTGACTCTAATTCCGGCTTTGGTAATTGCAATAATTCATGTAATGACCTAAACATAGAAGGCTTATCTTTCAGAGAGTATTTAATTTCAATCCTTTTAGAAAAAAGGTTTCTTTCTGTTTCATAAGCTAATTCGTCCATATTTTTTACTTCACTTAATTCATAACGAAATTAATTAGAATTAACCCTGTTTGGACTTAAATTTATTTTTTTCTTTATCTAACATCAAAAATAAAGCAAGAGGTGCAGCCCAATTGCCCCATCTTTCAACAAAATCCCAGATCGGCTCCCCAACCAGCGGACGAACTAAAGCTGTCCAAAATCCCCAAATGGCAGCCCACAATAAAACCGGTTTAACCGGTTTGACAAGGACCACCAAGGCAACGGCAATATCCAATAAGCCGACTAAAAACAACAGTTGAGTGGCCAGGGTCGTGTCAACTCCGGTCATCTGCCGGATCCAGCCGATCCACTGTTTTTTCCCTTGGAGTCCGAAGACACCGTGACCGATAAACTCTCCCGCTACTCCAATTCTAAGTGTCCACTCAAGATATTTATTTTTCATTTAATTCTACGGTAGAGGTTGACCTCCGCCAGGCGGTGGGATCTGCTGTCCTCCTTGATTTGTATTAGGCGGCGGCTGTTGAAATCCTCCCGGCGGCTGCTGGCCGCCAATCGGCGGTTGGATCCCCGTCATTCCCCTTGGGCCCGATTGTGGGTCAACCAGTTGAAACATTTGGTCTTGAGACCGTATGCCTGGAGGATATTGACCTTGAGTTTTTGGAGCGGTCGCTCTCCCAAAGTAAAATCCTACTCCCGCCGAGATCGACAATCCAATCGCCACCCAGGTCAAGATTAAAAGTTTAGTCGATAGTGACATTTAAAAATTCACCTCCCATATTGCCTGAATAATTTTATAATAGCAAATACTTTATTCTACGTATGCTATACTTAATTTATGCCTAGGTATTTAATCGAGGTTGCGCACGAAAATAAAAAAGAAGCTTGTAACGAGGCGGTCAGGATTTTTGAAATGACCGGTTCACACTTTCTTACAAATTCTGACTGGGGTTGTGCCGACGATATTCATAAATCATGGATTATTGCGGATCTGACAAACAAAGAACAAGCTCTCCTGATTGTTCCGCCATCATTCAGACAAAAAACAAAAATTATAACTCTAAACAGATTTCTCTCCAAGACGATAAACAAAGTCGTAAAAAAACATAATAGTTAGTTGGAATTGTTCTGCTTCACCCGTCTGGATTTTTCAAAATCAGGTAAGACCATCATTGATATATTAAGTTAATTTTTTAAATCCCCAACTTTTTCCAACAGCCAGTTGACTGCCAGGACACAATGATAACAAATACGACATTTTATTTTGTGTAAACTATACTACTCCGTTTTCTGATGGTTGGCCTGAGTGACAAAATGGAAATTTGCTATGATGAGATGAGATCATCCAATGTCAAAAATCGTAACCAACGAATTATTAAAAGGATTCCTGGAAGCGTTCAACCGTCACGATCTGGATTCCATCATGGACTATTTCGCAGAGGATTGCGTATTTTATATGCCGCGCGGCTCTTCTCCTCGTGGTGATCGGTATGTTGGGAAATCCCAAGTTCGAGCAGGTTTGGCAAAACGATTTGAGTGGATTCCGGATGTACATTACGGGGAAGATCAACATTGGGTATGTGGTGATTTCGGAGTCTCCGAATGGACACTCACCGGAACAACTGTGTCAGGGAAAAAAATAGAAGTACGGGGAGTGGATTTGCTTGAATTTGCCCGGGGAAAAATTATTCGTAAAAATTCTTTCTGGAAAATCCTCGAGTAACCGGCAGAATTTAAAAGACTCAAGCTGAAGTTATAAGTCCAAGTGTAATCGAAGAGCGATCAGAACTTTAATTCGTTAAGAAACTAAAAGAATACCTTCTTCTTTCTTTGGTGGTTGCCAATATTTTAAATATTTGTTAAACATTTCTTCAGTAATTTCAAAAGAGTCTGTGGGAGGTTTTTTACTGCGGTTGACAACTCTATTCTTCATTACCTCAACAGGTGTATCTACGAAATAAAGTACAGGCTTTGCACCCAATTTAATTATCTCCTTCTTCATTTCGTCTCTTTGGCTTCTAACCCAAAAACCCTCATCGATAATTACATCACATCCGGCTTTAAGCATTTTAAATGCTGTTTCTTTTGCTAAATCCGTTACATTTTTGTCATAACCTGCAAAACGGTATTTTATTTTTCATGAAATAATTATTGCAGTTGACAAAAATCAGTGTTTACTTTGTCATGAAGTTCTAAAAATCATTTATTCCCCTTAATTAAGGACTTGCTAACCGCTTTCTTCACGAGCGCAACGATCTTTGCCTCTTCAGCGACGGTTAACTTATTTAAAGCAAATGTGGTCGGCCACATGGCGTCTTCGTCAAGATTTGCCACGTCGCTGAAGCCGAAAGTCGCATATCTTGCCTTGAATTTATCTGCGCTTTGAAAGAAGCAAACGACCTTACCGTCCTTATTAGCATACGCAGGCATCCCGTACCAGGTTTTAGGTGAAAGGGATGGCGCGTTGGCTTTGATGAGCGCATGGAGCCGTTTAACCATGGAGCGATCCGATTCCGGCATCTTTGCAATCGCTGCAAGCGCGTCATTTTCGCCGTCTGCTCTGCTCTTGTTCGCGCGTGCTTCGGCCTTAAGCTCTTGGGCACGAGCTTTCATTGCGGCTCGTTCTTCGTCCGTGAATCCCTTGAACTCCTTTTTTTTATTCCTATTAATGTTGTTCATACTTTTATATTACCTCTATTGATACTCTGAAATAAAGTGAGTTTATATCTACTTACAATTTCTTTTTCTTCTTTGGCTTTAGTTCCTCCTAGTAGACGCATTCAGGAACAGGAAGAATGAAATCGCAATAACACTTAATCAATTGAAAAGTTTGGAGTTTGTTGGATTTAGCTAGGTTTAATAAGTGTTCCCCGTCGTGGAGGAAACTAGAACTTATCTAATGTGCAATTATTGAACTTTGCAGCCGTCATAACCTCCTATGCTACCAGGACCTGGTTTGCCCGTAGAATCAGGTACAATCAAACCTACCAACGCAGGTTTTCCACCTATGAAAACGCATTCTTCGTACGAAATATTGCCGTAATAGCTCTTATACCAGTATCCCTGTTGAGGGCACAAATCGGCGCAAGTGTACCTATATATAATAAGGCGGCCCTTGCTGAATCCGACTGGATAACCTCCTAGAATACGAGAAGAAGCCCAGTATAAAGCTAATAATCCAACCAAGAAGACAACTATTGGTAAAAACATTTTCATGATTTCAGTATAACAAATAGTAAAATCGAGTCATTATGTATATAATCCCTCATGGGAAATAAGAAAAAAAGTGCTCCCCGGTGTGGTAGTGAATGCTCACCTGTCAGGTGTAAAGGGTTGTTGGGAACTGCTAAAGTAAACTTTTTCTATTTTTCAGCAATATATTACTTCTTTTTGGCAAAAAGAGGAGAGGAATTCTTTTTTTTCAAAGATTCTGCTACCTTAAGCAACTGATGAAGTAAAGATATCGCTTTTAATTTTAGATGGAAGAGTTTTATTAATGTCGTTCAAGAATTTTCTAGCATTAAATATCTTGAGAAACACAGGCTTTTTATGTTTATAGTTATCTATTTTAACTCCGCTGCAAGTTTAAAACCTTTCTTTTTATAAAAACCGTCAAAACTAAAAATCGCGTCAGCTTTGTATTCATCAGCGATTGCAGCAACAATACAATCAAAAAGAGTGTTATGTTTATTCCCCTTAAAATCAAAAAAAGAACTCGCGTTTTGTAAAGTCTTAACTCCAACAGACTCTATGTTTAATAAGTTTTCTTTTACCAGCTGAATAATTTGGTTTGCTAATTCAGGTTTATTAAGTCTTCCTTGGAAAAAGGTAACTGATTCAGCTATGGCTGTAACTGGGTAGATTAATTTTGCTCCTCTTTCAGACAATTTTACAAGTATTGTTTGTGAAAGAGAATGGTGTGAATCGGTTGGATTGAGGCTTCCTATTAACCCATCACTATCGACTATGATTATCATGGTTTTATTCTGGAATTTTTCTTTGGCAGCCCCCATAAATAGTAATCATGGTTTATAGAACCGTCTCTTGGCCCTTTTAATTTGGAATTTTTAGCCATTTTAGCAAGCTTTAAAAGTACTTCCGCTCCTCCCGTCTTTTGTTTTTCAATTACATTGAGGCCTTCTTGGATAGCCGTTCTTAAAATTTCTGCTTTGCTCTTTTTTTGAGTCTTTGCAGTATAAATGATTTTTTCTTCTAATTGTTCAGGAATATAGAGATAAGTTTTTAACATTTCAACATTATAATATATTATACAACATGTTGTCAATATTTATTCAAACAGCAGATAATTAAAAAAAATAATTCAACAGGATTCATGAAAAAAATTCCTTATACCCGAGAGGGATTGTCACGGTTGTATTCAGAATATGAGTTATTAGAAAAAAAGCGAAAACCCGCTTTAGAAGATCTAAAATCCGCCAGGGAAAAAGGGGACCTGAGTGAAAATTCTGCCTACCGAGCGGCCCGCTTTAAGCTTTCCTCAATTGACAACCGCCTAAGAAGTGTGAAGTCGTTAATTGATAAAGCTTATATTATCGAAAATAAAAACATTGAATTTGTCGATATCGGCACTTATGTAACAATCACTGACGATAAAAATATCAGCCAGACTTTCCGGATTGTCAATACTTTTGAATCAGATATTAGTAAAGGTCAAATTTCCTACTACTCTCCTTTAGGTAAAGAACTCATGGGTAAAAAAATAAATGACAAAGTAAGCGTAACAACTCCTTCAGGAATAAAAAACTATTTGATAAAAAGTATTTCTCTGGAGATAAAATAATGCGCGTTTCTCTAAAGGAATTTTCAGCTGTTTCCGGAAAAATTCAAATAAAAAAAATTTAAAGAGCAGAGAAACTTTTTTAGCTAGTTTTAATCGGTGGAAGGAATTTGCTGCAGCTGTTTTTGTATTTGAGCATCGCTTTCATTTCCATATGAAATTAATACCTGATCACCGGCATTAATTGTTTTATCTAAAATATTATCAGCTCTAACGCCGTTGAGATAAAACTTCAAATCAGCATTTTCTCCTGCCTGTCTTGAGTTTGTCGAACGGGCGCAAAAAGTTTCGCCGGTTCCGGTTGTCAGACACTCGCGAGTCAGCTTAAATGGAAGAGTTTCAAAGAAATCACCCCACGTAACACCATTTTTTTTAACATGTACGATATTTGGATTATCAGCCTGTATAAAAACTTCTTCAGAAAGATTGTGGTACATCGCTGCAGTAAAGACTCGAAAAGTCCCATGAGTAAAAATCGCGAAACTGGCTTTATAATCGACTTTCTCTGCAACCATTTTTTCTTGCTGCATTTGATTTTCAACCTTATTAAGAGAAGGAGCAGTTGTGCTTTTTGTAAAAAAGAAATATCCGAAAAGAAGCAGTAATATAATAATACCAATCGGAAGCATTTTCCTCATAAGTTCTCAATTACATTGTATACTATTACTTTTAAGGAGGTGGTGATAAATGAAAACTATGACATGCAGACAGCTTGCCGGGGCTTGTGATAAGGAATTTCAGGCTGAAACTTTTGAGGAGATGGCTAAAATGAGCGAAAAACATGCGATGGAAATGGTTAGAATCGGTGATAAAGCCCATATGGAAAAAATGGAAGAAATGAAGGGCTTGATGAATAAACCAGAAGCGATCAAAGAGTGGTTTGCTAAAGTGCAAAAAGAGTTTGATTCTTTACCAGAGGATAAGTAATAACAGTGTTCTTAAACATTGCCTGAAAAGAAGAAACATCGCGCATTTCGCTAAAATCCGAAGAAATCCATAGAAAACAGTAAAATGTTCCCCTAAAGGACTCTGTTGTAAAAAAATCCTCAATATGCCCTCTATGCCAGCCATGGCGAAGGAGAATTAATCAAATAATTTCAGAACCTGTTGTTTATCTGCTGAAGTCGTTTGACGTATGTGTATGGAATAATCATATCAAAGAAAAATAAACATGAAATATTGTCATGAAGTTCTAAAAATCATTTATTCCCCTTAATTAAGGACTTGCTAACCGCTTTCTTCACGAGCGCAACGATCTTTGCCTCTTCAGCGACGGTTAACTTATTTAAAGCAAATGTGGTCGGCCACATGGCGTCTTCGTCAAGATTTGCCACGTCGCTGAAGCCGAAAGTCGCATATCTTGCCTTGAATTTATGCGCGCTTTGAAAGAAGCAAACGACCTTGCCGTCCTTATTTGCATACGCGGGCATCCCGTACCAGGTTTTAGGTGAAAGGGATGGCGCGTTGGCTTTGATGATCGCATGGAGCCGTTTGGCCATGGAGCGATCCGATTCCGGCATCTTTGCAATCGCTGCAAGTACCATACTTTCCCCGTCTGTCTTGCCTGCTCTCAATTCTAGGGCACGCTCCTTTATTGCTGTTCGCTCAAAATCAGAGAATCCCTTGAACTTCTTGCCCTTCTTGATTTTATTTGTCATAGTCTATCTACCTCCTTTCATTTTTATTTACTCCTGCATTATTTTTTAGTTATTGACTAAATCAAACCTGAAAAAAGAAGAAACAAAAACACCGCTGTAATGGTTCCGAAGACACCAACGGTTTGAACAAATAGATTTACCGCTGTTTTTTTCTTCCCTTCAATAAAAATCTGGAGCGGTTGATAAAAAAACAGATACGCCATTACGGCAACAGAGAGGGTAAGCAATGATAGAAATGTGATTGGAGCGAAAATAGTATCAGGTTTATTCTTTTGAGTTTGCGACACAAAAGTCGTAATAGTGACAACGAGGATTATGTAAGTTGAAGCACTAAAGGCATTAATAATGGGATTCTTAGACATTTATTAATGATACCAAATTAGCTCACCCTTACTGAAGTAATCCGAACTTTAATTCGTTAAGAAGCTAAAAGAATACCTTCTTCTTTCTTTGGTGGTTCCCAATATTTCAAATATTTGTCAAACATTTCTCCATTTATTTCAAAGGAATCTGTAGGTGGATTTTTACTTCTAGCAATAACCCTTTCTTTCATTTTGTTTATAGAACATTCGACATAATAAAAAATTGGCTCTGCTCCCACATTTATTATTTTCTTTTTTATATCATCTCTTTGGGATTTAACCCAAAAACCTTCATCTATTATCACATCTTTTCCAGCTTTCAGGATTTTGAAAGCAAAATCTCTTGCTAATCCAGTAATATTTTTATCGAATACTGCAAAGTTTTTGTCTGACGTTATTTTATTTCCGAATATTTTAATAATCCATTCATCTTTGGTTACTCTGATTGCTCCTGTTTCTTTTTCAAGTTTTCTAGCAAAAGTCGTTTTACCTGCTCCGATGAATCCGCAAATAACGTAAGCGGTAGGTTGTTTTTTACTCATGAAATAATTATATCAACAAGTTCGAGCGTCCATATTGAGTCATTAAAAAATGAAGTTAATAGTTATTGCTCGCTTGTTGAGATGAGTTTAGAAAATCACACTCTTGTTAGATCATTTTAATCAATGTATTTAATTTCCAGACGTAGGCAAAAAGATTAAATCCTGACAATTAAAAATAATTCCCATACAATAATTATTAGAATTAGTATTTCTCTTTACACCTAAACATTCGCAGTATCTTCTGCCATCATAAAGTTTTTTAGGGTTAATTAAATACAGCATTATTAGCATAAATGAAATAAATAATATTATTTTGTAATTATGGTACCAAATAACCTCTAGATGTAGTTTTTTTGATTTATTAAGCACAAATTAAGTGTAACAAATATTTAATAATAAGATTTTAATTTATTTTTTACTCTAGTGATTGAATATTTTTTATAAATCCTTGTTTGACTTGGTGAACATTTAATAATTTAAGCTTTACCTTCGGTTAACTTTTCTACTTTTTTAAAGGTTGCCTCTTTTTTTGCCGGATAAAAATGATCAAAATCATACTCAAGATTGGCAACTACATACCTACCCTTTTTCTGAACCCTATTAGCCACTTGTATTAGATATTTTTTCCAGTCTAGAGGTACGTTAGCAAGAAATTCTATAATTTCGGGTTTACTGGGATTATCGAAGGGTATTCTGATAATTAAATAATCGCTCATAAATAAAAAAGGATATTGTGTTCCAATCATTATACCAAAGATCTGGTCATAGGGAGACTAAATCAGTTTTCCGGGGTTAAAGTAAATGCTCAGGAAGCGTAATCTTAATATAACTAAGTATTTTATCCGAATTATAAAGATATTTGAAGATTTTAAATTAACGCAAGAATTAAGAAAAGAAATAGAAACGATAAAACTTACTAAAAATTTACAGGATAAGTTGCTTTAGAATAGCAAATAGTGATATATTAATATGGCGCGTGGAAAAAGAAGTAACACAAAATAACAGTACTGCAATACCAAAATCCCAAGAATCCCCCTCCACTCAAATCCCAGGAGCTTCTAAACAAAATTAAAACACTTCTGGAGTGTAATAGACCTTTTTGACAATCTAAATTGCTATTTCCAACTTTTGCTCGAGCGATTAGTACCACCTCTGGAGTGATATAGATTGCTTTAATAATCTAAATGCTTTACTATAATAATTTTCAATACAATTTATAAATATTTTTCTAGGTCAATTTTGTTAAGTTTTTTATAATTAGTAGTAAGATTGAGTTCTTTTACCCAATGAGTAAGATATTTTTTATCTAATCTTTTCCTTTGGATTTGATAAGTGAAGGCAGCATCAACGATATGTTTTTCGATTTCACCATCTTTATACCAAAGCAGTTTTTGAATGATTGTATCTTCAGGTGTCGAAAGAACCATGTTTTTTCCGAGTAATTTAACTTTTTTTCGGCGCTCAAATCTTTCTTGATCAAAAATAACTTCAGTTAAAAGCCAAAAATCCAGTTTTGTATAAGTGGGCAAATATATTACGTTAAACATACTTTTCTTAATTACCGCATCTTCAATTGATTCTGCCTGCACCAGATATTCCGAGGAAAGGTTTTTAAAAATATTTATCACTCTTTTTACATCTTTTTTATTTATCTCAACGACAAAGTCTATATCGTGTGAAGCTCTTGGTCTGCCGTAGTACACTACTGTTAAAGCTCCTGTCAACATGTAAGGTATTTTGTGTTTTTCCAAAAAAGAGGATATTGTAATAAGTAGATTAGTTTGATCTTTTTCCATTATATTTCTCCATTGCAATTTCTCCTTCTTTTCTTATTTTTCTTACCATTTCAGATAGGCTTAATGATATTTTTACCTTTTTATCTCCTGACATTTCCGAATATTTTTTTATTAAAAATGGGGCGAGCTTTTTCATTAAGCTCCCTAATCCTAGCATCTTTATACAAAAGCTTCAAATAGACTTTGAAGCTATTATCAAAGCGTTTCAGGACATACGATACATAGGAGTATTAAGACAGAGATGGAATGAAATAAAAAAATTACAAGAAACAACTCTAGTATTTACTTAAAATTTTCTTGTTTATTAAAGATATATTATTAATTAGTTCTAAAGATGCCTTCTTTTCTAATCTCATCTAGATCTACAATATAGCCTTTATTACTGGGTATAGAAATTGAATGTATGGGTAAATAGTTTTCCTCTCCTTTATATAAAAACTCTTTAATAAAATTTCTTTTTGCTATATCAAAAGCTTTTTCAAAAGTATATTTTTGACCTGTTTGAGGATCAAGCATTCCCAAGCATGTACATTCTAAAAAACCCATTTCAGATGTTTTGTATTTATTACCCCATCCTAAAAAGGCATGACCTGGCATAATAAAAATTAGAGGTGTTATCCCTAATCCTTCCATTAAGCTTGAAAAAAGAATTACTAAATCGATACAGTTCCCTGCTTTTATTTTTAACACTTTTTCAGGAGTAATAATCCTTTGACCTCCTGCTTTAAAATCAAAGGTAAAGGGTTGATTAACATATTTAATTTTTACTTTTTTATTCAAATAATCAAATATCGCTTTTATTTGAGTAGATTTATTTTCTAAAGTTGTATTTCCTTGCTCTCCTTCTAAAATTCCTTCCGGGTGAAAATTAGCTGCTTCTGCCCTTGTTTTATCCAGTAATCCTTGAGAATCGCTTGGAGTTATCCATGCACCTAACATTTTTGACAAATCGTATAAATTTGAAGTTTTTGGATCTTTAATAGATCTAATAAATAAGTCTTGAGGAAGTAATTTAATTATTTTTGTACCTCTTTCTATAATTATTCTTCGTGACCCTATTTTTTTAATAATTTTAAATTCTAATGTTGCAGAAGTTGAATTCGATATTTTTGACAAGATTCCTCTTTTAAGTTTGGGTACTTGAGGTATTAAAAGGTGTTTAGAAGTATTCGGGCCATAAGGTGGTAATGTTACATTGGTTATTGCTGTGTCAGTATATCCTTTAATCTTGGAGCTTAATTCTAAATCTAATTGTTTTTCTGAAATATTAAATATATCAAACGATATTAAAAAGTCTCTATATTTAGGTAAGGCTTGCAGTTGTTCATATATTCTTACAGGTATCGGACTATCAGTTATATCAACAATCGATATAAGTTCGAGTGAATTAGACTTTTTAAGTAAAAATAAAGTCTGTAACGCAGAATAATCTCTTAATGTTATATTAAGATTCTCAGATTCGGATATAGTTCTTTCACTTTTAAATGATTCGCCAAGCATAGATTGATTCCTAAATGGATCCGCACTAATAATCGCGGGTGGCAGATTGCTTGGAATATGTTTATGCCTATACCATTCATACTCCTGTCTTTTAGGAAACTTGTCACGACGAAATGGCTCCATGAGTCGAATTTTTCTTCCAGCTAACTCAAATGAAGTTTGTGAATTTATATTCAAATTTTCAATAGTTACATATCGATATGGAAATAAAAAACCAAGTTCATAATAATAATTTATTGCTTCTATTTTGTAATTAATTTTATACTCTCGATTTAATAATAAAGGTGAATAAAATACAGCTGATTTAGCTGAAAAAAAAGTATGTTTTTCATTAGATGGCTTTGGATTATCCGTTAATGGAGGAAAGCAATCTGGTAACCCTATTAATTCAGCAGTATCGTTTACAAAAATTAGAATGTTCTTATTTTCGATTTCTAATCGTATAGATTCTGGTATTACCCTTAAACCAGCATGAGTGAATGTTGTAAAGATTGGACCCATGGCATATGTAACTTTCCTTTGTGCCTCTTTTAATAAATTATCAAGATGATGAAGTTTCCATTTTTCCCCAAAATAAATAGATTCTGGAATAGTTTTATTACCTTTCAATATAAAAGTCACCTCAACTTCAATGAGGTTAACTTTAATTAAGCTAATTTTTAATTTACTAACTTTACAACTTAAAAAATGAAAGCCTCTAGGCATAAATTCTTCTGTTGTTCCTTTTATTTCACCCATCGGTGTCATTCCTACAATTGATGAAGATAATGGGTAAGTAGTTAATGAAGGAAATTTACTATCAGGGCAATTTAAATCACAAGAATGTGAACCCACTCCTTCTATTGCGCATTTTAGACATATTTTAGTTGGTAATTTGGCACATCTATGTACATGCTTTTTTGGAAATTTTTCCTTGCAGGATATACACTTCATTTTTAATCAAATTATAACATTTTGAAGCTTTGTGACAGAACTTTATGCATATAACTTAATATATGTAATGATAATTTTTTATCTTATATAATAATGTAAGAAAAGGATATTTAGATCGTTGCAAAAATCAAAAAATATATATATGATGAAAGTATTTTTTTGTTAAATGCTAAGTAAACTTATACCATTAGTCCTTAATATCATAAGATGGTCGTTTGGAATCTTATGTTTACTTTGGGCTTTAATTTTCATAAATAGAAGTATTTATAGTACTATTGGTTTTGCTCTCTCTGCATTATTACTTATACCTCCTCTATCAAAAAGAACCTTTCAAATAGTAAAGAAACAACTTTCACTAAAATTGAAAGTAGTTTTGCTTGCTATCTTTTTATTTCTAGGATTCTCTACTGCCCCTAAGTATGAATCTGAAAAAATAAAATCTAATAATATTAGCCCTACAGCAATTGAAAGTGTTGAACTAACTGTAACTGAATCTCCAATAAGTCCTTTACCGACTATAAATACACAAACTTATAAAGTTGTCAGAGTTATAGATGGAGATACAGTAGACGTGAATATTAGTGGAAAAACTGAACGCATAAGAGTCATTGGTATGGATTCGCCTGAAACCATTGATCCCAAAAAAACAGTTCAATGTTTTGGGAGAGAAGCGTATAACAATGCAAGAGAACTCTTAAACAATAAAAATATCAAACTTGAAGCTGACCCAACCCAAGGGGATAAAGATAGTTTTGGTAGATTACTGCGATATATATTTTTAGACAATGATCTCAATTTTAGCTTATATATGATCTCAGAAGGCTTTGCCCATGAGTATACTTATCAAATTCCTTATAAATACCAGAAAGAATTCAAAGAAGCTCAAAGAAAAGCTGAAAAAGCAGGAAAAGGGTTATGGAATACTAATGCTTGTGTAACCCCAACCAAAATTGCAACTCCTACTATTTCATCCCCAACTCAAGCACAATCTCAATATCAATTTGTACCTCAAACTCAGCCAACAACTCCACCTAATAATAATGGCTCTAGTGGATACGCATGTGATTGTAATAAGTCGTGTAATGAAATCTCTTCTTGTGGAGAAGCACAATATCAGCTAAATAATTGCGGTTGTAGTGCTAGAGATGGAGATCATGATGGCACTGCCTGTGATGGAGCACCTTTAGGCTGTCAAAATTAAAATTCTGTTAACTTCATTAAATATTGCTACCTAGTTTTACCCGGATAATCCCCGTTGCCTTGGAGCTTCAGTGGGCGGAAAATATATATAACACTATAAATTAGTAGGAATGGAGGTGATAGATATGGCATGGACTGAAGCTCAAAAAAGGTATGCAAAAAGTGAAAAAGGTAAGGAAGCAAGAAAAAGATATTTACAGTCAGAAAAAGGAAAAGCGATGAGAGAAAGATATTTAGCTAAAAAGATTGAAAAGAAAGAAGATTTGTTAAAATGACACTATGTCTTGGCCTATTCTTGCAATCATAAGTATTTTTACAGTATCTATAGCGACTTTACTGGAAAGGGTATTAATGAAAGGAGAGGAAAGTGATCCAATCAGTTACGCAATAGTTTTCCAATTTGCCTTAGGTTTAATATCATTTGTTTTTGCGCTTTTATTCGGCAAATTTGTACTACCTAATCTTGAAGGATTAACTTTAAGATTTATACTTTCTGCTTTTTTATGGGCGGGAGCAACAGTTTTCAGCTTTAAGGCAATAAAGACTCTTAGTGCTGGTGAACTAACTATCCTGACAACAAGCAGCAGTGTAATCGCTATGCTTTTGGGTGTTATTTTTCTAAAGGAATTATTCAGTCTAAAAATTGCAATCGGAGCTTTATTAGTATTTTTGTCCATCTGGATTCTTAATAGTAAGAAACTTTCGTTTAATTCGAAACAAGGAGTAATGTTTGCTTTAATTTCAGCTTTTTGCGCTGGAATTGCTGTTGTTAATGACGCTTTTATACTTAAAACCTATGAAGCCTTTTCTTATACCGCAATAATGTCGATATTACCAGGCGTTATCCTTTCACTTCTATTTCCTAAAAAATTAGCAAAAACAAAGGAATTACTTAATCCAAAATCAATAAAGTTAATGTTCATTTTCTGCTTATTTTATTCAATTCAAGCTATAACTTATTATTTAGCTTTTCAAAATGGCGCTCCTGTTTCTCAGCTTTCACCTTTAACAAAGTCCTCAATCGTGTTAACTGTTATCTTGGGAGCGATTTTCTTAAATGAAAGAAAAGATTTAATGAGGAAAATAATTGCCTCTTTAGTAGTTACGAATGGTGCAATTTTATTAGGTTAGTTATTATTTATACTTTGATTTATGATAGTAAGACCAGCAAAAATTGCAGATTATAAAGATATAATCCCCCTCTATAACGGATTTGTTGGAAGTGACAGATATTCTAAACTAGATAATGATTCTTTTGAAAAAGTATTAAAAAGTAAGGATAATTTTGTCTTTGTGGCTGAAGATCAAGAAAAACTGGTAGGATTTGCGTCTTTCTCAGTTAGGCTAGTTGTTAGATATCCAAAGCCAATTGCTGAACTTGATGAAATATATGTAAGTCCTGAATACAGGAAAAAGGGGGTTGGAAAGTTATTGATGAATAAAGTCTTGAAAAAAGCAAAAGAACTTAACTGTTACCGATTGTTTATAGAAAGCCATTATGACCATAAAATCGCGCACAACTTTTATGAAAAATTAGGTTTTACCAATTACGGCTACCATTTCATCAAGAATCTATGAATTCAGATAAAATAATTCAAGAATTGAGGCTAAAGTATACAGGGAAAAATATAATAGCTATTCCTAAAGATGAACCTTCGGAGATAATTTGTGAAATTGACCCTACCTCACTTCACCCAGAAAAAAGCACAGCTTTGGCAATAGTTGACAAATCAGCTCCTCACTATCATAAAAAATCTACTGAAGTCTATGAAGTGATTAAAGGAACTTTAACTGTATATAAAGATGGAAAGGACTTTAACCTAAAAGAAAAAGATAAGATAACTATCGAGCCGAATGTAGTTCATTATGCAGAAGGCGATGAAGCGTGGTTCTACACTTATTCAACCCCAGGTTGGACTTTTGAGGATCATATATTAGTTGAGAGTAATTCATGAAACTTTATAAATTTAGTCCAATTAAAAATAAAAAAGAACTGATCGAGGCTATAAAACATACTCATTTTGAGTGTTATAAACTCTGCAAACAATCTTTCGGATATTATCTGCCAAACGCTGGGAATATAGGAATTTTTTGTCATTACGAAGAAGAGTATGAAAAACTAATTAAAATTAGAAAAGAGATTACTGAATCCTCTGAAAATTTTAATCAAAAATACTTTAAGTTTTACAATCCAATTGTAGTTCCTGCAAAAAATGACGTTCCTCAAACGACCTATACCTATCTTTATATAAGAAAACCTGATCCTTACCGCTCTCAAGTGGGAGATGTTGATTTCTATCTGGAACTAGATGAATATAAAAAACTTAAAACTACAATGCAGGCAGGAAAAAATATTAAAGGAGCAAGGCTTTTTGATAGAAAAGACTTAGATATGATTGAACTTTATGATCCAGATGTAGACACCTTAGGATATGTCAGTACCCACAAAATGTCTCAGATGGTGAGAACAAAATTATCAGATGCTACCAAACTATGAGCTTTTTTATAACTTTTGCTATAATCCAATCATGAAAAATAAGATTGTAGATCTTACTTATACTTTCACTGACAATATGCCTGTTTATCCTGGCGATCCACCTTCTTCATTAAAACAAGTTGCAAGTATAGAAAAAAATACATATACGGATCATGAAATAAAATCACTAATGCATGTTGGTACTCATATGGATGCTCCGTTACACATGATTGAAAACGGAAAAACTATAGATAAAATTAATCCTGATAAATTCTTTGGAAAAGGAGTCTTAATTGATGCTAGAAATCAAAAAGAGATTGGAACTTCTTTATTAAAAGATGTAATCATTCCAGAAGGAGCAATTGTTCTTATTTATACAGGCTTTGCTGAAAAATATAGAACTAAAGAATACTTTGAAAATTATCCCTCAATGACCAAAGAATTTGCTCAAGCTATGGTTGATAAAAAAGTAAAGATTGTAGGAATGGATATTTTAGGACCTGATACGGATGTATCTTGGCCTACTCATAAGATTTTACTTGGCAAAGAAACACTTATCATCGAAAACTTGTCAAATCTAAGTGACTTATTAAATGTTAAAGCGTTTGATGTTGTGGCTTTACCTGCTAAATATAAAGCCGAAGCATCGCCTGTTAGAGTTCTTGTCTTAATTAAAGAATAAATTTATCTCACCTGAATAACATTCACTTTATCTCCAATACTAATAATGGGATTATCAATTAAAAATGCCGGTTGAGCGTTTACACCAAAAAGGTCGCCAGTCTTTCCTGGCCAATATTCCATGTCTCTGTGATTATGAAGTGAAAATAATGGCTGCATAGCATTCTTTTGTTTTGTTTCAATAAATTCTGAGATCTTTGGATTGTTGCTTCCATCTTTTTGTCTTGTGGTTACTACACATCTAGCATTTAACCAAGGAAGGTGTAATCTCAGACTATCTCCTATTTGAGCAACCAGTATTTGATCTTCATAAAAAGGACCACCAAAGGAATCAACCTCGATATTAGTTCTGAAATTTCTAAAAGAAATAGGAGGATAACCAGGAGTATCTTCTTGAACCCACAGATTAAGCTGAGCTAAGGATGCCTCTGATGCAATTGAAATTGCAGCTCCATCTGCAAAACCTACCTGATTTGAAACTCCTAAAGGTATTGCGCTTGCATACTCAGGTTTAATAATTCTTTGATAGTCATTAGCCAATCTTACAATTCGGGTTTTCTTCCCTAGAACTTCTGATGCAAATTCAGCAGCTAAATCTCCTTGATCAACTGACCTTAATCCTGTCGAGCTGTGAACTGTTGTTTGTAGTGTTTTTCCCTGATGCAAAACATCAAAAACTACTTCGCTTCCACCATTTACACTCATTGACACAATATTTCCCACATCAACAAAATGAGTTGCTATCAAAGCCAATTTGGGATCTTTTCTTTGTGTTAACATCATTCCTGTCTCATCAACCGCCATAAATTCTCTATCATGCTCGAATCCTCTAGGAGTTACTCTTACAGAATCAACCATTTCTCCTTGCCCACCTTTAAGTAAGAAGCGATTTAAAGCTGAAATTTTCGCAGGTTTGAAAGCATATTCTGTTTCAACTGCTCTCCGCAGGTCTGTCATAGAGCCTTATTATAGCAAAAACTATAATATTGTATAATTGCTCTATATGTATAAATATTCAGATAACAATGCTCAAACATACAGTCAACTAGGTATAAAAGGAACTACCTATGAATCCGGCTTCAATGAAACTAAGAAAATTCTCGGAGATTTAACTAATAAAAAAGTTTTGGATTTTGGATCGGGAGCTGGAAGAACTGCGCAATTATTACTTTCGATGGGCGCTGAAAAAGTTGTCGGGGTTGACCACAACCAAAGCATGATTGATCAAACTAAAAAGATACAAAATGAAAAATTAGAGTTTGTTAAAGTAGATTCAACATTACCATTTGAAGAAAATACTTTTGATGGAGCACTAGCAGCTCATGTATTTGTTGAAGTAATCAGCTTGGATGAAATGAAGCAAGTATCGAGCGAAGTATTTCGTGTATTAAAACCAGGTGGAATTTTTGTAATAATTACTAATAACTCAAAATCTATCGGTATGAATTATTTAAGCTACGGTTATTCTAAAAACGATAATCTAAAAAGCGGAGATAAAATCCCCTGCACAATCAAAAAGGGAAAAGACAGTTTTGTTATCGATGATTATTTTTGGTTTGAGGAGGATTATCAAAAAGTACTAGAAGAGGTTGGATTCAAAGTATCTATGACTTTTCCTTTGGTAAGCGGTGATGAATGGCTAGATGAATCAAGGGTAGCTTCTCACGTTGTAGTTAAGGCAGTAAAATAAAAAATATGGGTTACATGATTGAATTGAATACATTATTAAGACCACCGAAAGACTTTGATTTCGCAAAATTAGCAGTTGGTCAAAAATATAAAGTTGTTCTTGATCGGGAAAGAGCATTTCCACTTCATATTGCAATCCTTCTAATTGATAGTGATTGGAACTTTTATGGATATGCAGTTGCTCATTCCGCAGCTGTAGATGATAAAAGGACGACAATTGAGTTTGAAATGCTTACCTTATTCTCAGAAGATGAGAAAAAAATATATAAAGAGAAATTTGTTGAAGCTGCAAAATTAACCGGGGAAATTAAATAAAGTATGGAAAACATAGATTTTGTTGTAGATGGATTAAAACTTAAGGCAGATATTTTTTATCCTGAAAAGCCAAAAGATAAAAATCCTGCAATCCTTTTTATCCACGGTTGGACTGCTGAAAAAACAAGAAGTTATCAATATGCAGAGGCATTAATAAAGCTCGGCTACGTAGTAATGCTATTTGATATGAGAGGGCATGGAATCAGCGAAGGAAATATCAAAATCCATACTCCAAGAGAATTCCTAAATGATTGTATTGTAGCTTACGATTATTTAGCTTCATTAAAGCAAGTCGATTCCAACAATATTAATGTTTCAACTAGTAGCTTTGGTGGATATCTAGGTTCAATATTAACAATAAAAAGAAAAGTTAAAAATCTAGCGATGAGAGTACCTGCAGATTATGTCAATGATTCTTTTGATAAACCTAAGTGGGGAAACGCAGGAGAAAATCCAGAGGTATTTAAGTGGAGGTTAATTCCTAAAAAATACAATGAAACATTTGCCCTACAGGCATTGCATGATTTTAAGGGAAACATTTTAATAATAGAATCTGAGAAAGATACTGTCGTTCCTCATCAAATAATCCAAAACTTTGTTGAAGCAGTTCAGGATAAAAGTAAATTAACCCACATTGTTCAAAAAGGAGCTTCACATAGCACAAAAGCTGGACCTTTCAGAGACGAGGTTACTAGAATATTAGTTGATTGGTTTAAAAACAAGGCTAAATAAATGGAAAGTGCAATATTATTTAATGATTCAAATGGAGATAAATTAAGCGGAATAATCAATAATCCCTCAGGAGATAAAAACAAGTTAATTGTTATACTTGTTCACGGCTTTCATTCAAGCAAAAATACAAAGAGCTTTGGTTTATTAAGAGAACTTCTTGAAAAGAAAAATATATCTACATTCAGAATTGATATTTGGGGACACGGAGAAAGCGAGGGATTGTTTGAAAATATAACAATATCAGAAGCAGTTGATGATATTTTACAAGCAATTAAATTTCTTAAAGAGCAAGGATATAAAAAGATCGGGTTACTCGGTTCAAGTTTCGGAGGTAATGCCAGTATAATGGCTGCATCAAAAACTAACGATTTAGTATTTTTAACTCTTAAATCACCCGTGTCAGATTACGGTGGGTATTATGAAAAAGAGTTTACCCCAGATCAAATAAAGGATTGGAAAGTGAAAGGATATACATATCGGGCAGATGGTGAGGACAATCTTAAATTAAACTATTCTTTTTATGACGATATTAAGAATAATCTTGGATATGATGTGGCTTCACAAATCAAAATACCAACTCTTATAGTTCATGGAGACGCTGATCCAGTAGTTCCAGTAGAACAAAGCGTTAAAACTTCAAAACTTATTCCTAACTGTAAATTAGTTCTAATCAAAGGAGCAGACCATACTTACACAAATCCAGATCACTTCAAAGTAATGTCAAATACTTTCGCAGAATTTATTTCAAGTTATATTTGAAAATCTTAGTCAACATTAAGTATCATTGAAACCTTAAATTACTACGCAAATCTTTTATGGCAATACGCAGGGCTTCGCTTAACGATATTCCATTTATAAAGGAATGTCTTATTGACTCTTGGGTAGAACATGCAAAGAATCATCCTGAATTGATGACTGAAGAAAGAATGCGGAATTCTAAAGTTGAAGATTATTATTCTGATGCAATAAAGAATAATAAAGGCTTTACTTTTATAGTAGAAACTGAAGGTAAAAAGACAGGATTAGTCAGAGTTTACCAGGATAAAGTAGCTAATTTCTTCAAAGACCCTGATATTTTATATATTGATGACATATATGTGGTAAAGAAATTTAGAAGAAAAGGCGTCGCTAAGCTTCTTTTAAAGGAAGTAGAAAAAATAGCTAAACAACTTGGCATCAAGAGAATCGATGCAAGAGTCTATACATTCAATAAACCAACGCAAAAACTTTTAGAATCTATGGGTTTTAAACCTCCCCACTCTACATGGACAAAAATAATAAATTCTTAAACCTATAATTTTTTAGGGTGCTCCATTAACTAAATTTAGTTAAGTAGTATTAAGGCTATAAATTGAAACTGACTGGGTATTTAGGGGAGCATTTTGCCCGTTTTCGGGTATTTTCATTTAGTCTTATAGCTTTTATTCAGAAGGTAAACAGATCGGCTACTTTTACTTCTAGAGCGTGAGCAATTTTGTAAGCTGTTTTAACAGATATATTTCTACCATTCTCAATATCCCAGAAATATGCTCGATGAAGTCCTGATTTTTCGGCTAGCTCCTCTTGTGTTAATCCCTTTTTCTTCCTAAGTTCTTCAATTCGTTGAGACAGCTTTTGGTAAAGATTGTTGTAATTCATAGCAATATCAAAGCATATTGCTATATAAATCTTTACCAGATATATCTTGCTTTTTTATTGAATTAGGCTTATAATAAAGGTAGATCGATCACATCATTACTTATGGATAAATCAATTCAAACTAAGAAAGAATGGTATAAAACTAAATGGGGTATTTTTGGAATGCTTCTTCTACTTCCCCTTACTCTAATCGTACTTTTTATTTATTTGATGGTTAAGCTATCAGGCTTAATCTGGAAACAAAAATGGAATACTAAAGTAAGGATTGCTTTAATTATGTTCCTTTGGGGAATTCTGCCTTTTCTTGGTTTGGTTAGCGATTATGGAAGTAATTCAGCAAAAACAACTTCAGAACAAGAAGAAGTAGTTGTTTCAAATTCTATATCTCAAGTTACCACATCTCCAACAAATTTACCTATTAATTCTTTAACATCCACTCCTAACATAGAAGCAACAAATACTCCTACTCCTAGTAAAATACCGGAAAAGAAAACTAAAGCTAAACCAAAACCTGAGCAAATATTTGAAGGTATCTGTCAAAAATATGGAGGATCAAATAATTGTTCCTACTTTGAAGATGAAATAGGGAATTGGTCAGTAACCCAACTAATTCAACCTAAGGAAGATTTTATGTTGTTCTCGACTTCTAAGCAATTAAGCAGGGATTTCATATTTGCAGTTTACGCAACAAAACTACCAATAAGTCATGCAAGTATAACAATATCTATGTCTGGTAAATATTATCGAGCAGGTCTGGGAGCAGACGTTGCGGATACCCAACCCGATACTACATGGACAAATAAAGATGTTGGTCCTTCTATTTTTCACGATTTTTTGAAGGAAAAAACCAATGGATCTGCTGGAGATGATTTGGACTCAACCTACCTAGAAACAAATTTTGATTAAATTTAAAAGAAAAAAAATGTATAAAGTAAATTATCCGATCTACTATGACGTTGAGGGTATTCCGGTTATTTTAAAATTGGAGGGAAATGAAGTTGTTGGAAAATGTGCAAATGGACAACCCTACGCTATTGGAAAAGCTATTGTACTAGGATGCATGATATCTAAGAAGGAATACATAAAACTTTCAAAAATAATTTATGGTTGTCGTCATGTTTCTTAAAAATCCATAGAAAACATTTGGTTTAATTATAATTAAGCTTAAAATAAGCATCAATCTTCTTTAAAAATCTAATTTGGAGCGTATAATAAGCATAGATTGATATGGAAACTAAAATTGAGATTAATAAGGAAGTGGAGAATAACAAAAGACACTACTACGACATAACCTTACTTGTAGATCGACCTGATTTTATTGAATGGATTGTTGAATTAAGAAAAAAGTGGAAAATAAATAAATTATTTGAAGACTATCATGAATTTTATTCCCATATATGGAAAATCAGTAATAAAAACTGGGGCTTATTTAAAAAAGATATTGAAAAAGTAAGACAATCATTTGGTCGATTGCCCAACTTTGATGAGGTAATAATGTATGCTCTTGCTTTCAATGAGATTCCAGATGGCATTTATAAAAGCTGTTATCTTGAAACAATAGAAGATCCTGCAGATCCAAACAATGATGAAAAATATAAATATGCAATTATAGTCACACCAAATACTATTAAAGATGATCTTGCAGTTGTCTTAAAGGAATTTAAGCAAAAAGTTAAGAAAGGCTTAATACAAAAGAAAAGTAAGAAAGTTATGGACGAAGCAGTGGTAAATTATGAATTCGAATTAGGACCGAACTATGCTCCTCCCCCAAATAAGATAGCAAATATTGTTCGGGATAGAAAATGGTATTGGCTACAGAAAAAGGGAGATAGTTATCGCCAAATATGGGAAAAAACGGAAAGAAAAGATAAAACATTTGATAAAGATGGTGTTACTAAAGCGATAAAAGCTCTTAAAAAACGTCTTACGTAAAATTCAAGATACTTAAACTCTCCATAGAGAATTTAACACCCTTCGATCTCTCAATATCCAAAATTTATTTCTCCAAGTATTATGAATTCATAATTTTTTGTAAACGATAAATGGATACTAAATTAGATTTAGAAAATAAACAAATTGACTACATTGCAGATCAATTAGCTCGAATTTTAATCGAGCAAATAATAAGTAAAAAATATAAATCAAAAAAAATTGAAAAAGATAAATATGGAAAACAAAACAATTAATTTTTCCACATCTGACATAAAAGTTGCCTCTTTCATTTTGAGTAAAAGTGTTTCTCTAATTGGAACTGAAAGACCACAAAAAAGAAAGGTAGTATTTCTATTCGAAAGGACTCCTGAATTATTGCAATTAATCAGTGACTATCTGACCAATAAAGCTTTAGTTAATCCACGCTTACTATTTGAAAGTTTTGATAATTTAAAACGGATAATTTTCAAAGAAATTGAATATTAAAAATCAGATTGAGAATATATGAAAATTTCGTTTCCCATAAATTATTCAGGATATCTACCTCTTTTAAGAGGTATTTTATTTTTGGTAAAAACCGATGTCCTCTCTTTGTCTGAACTTGGCATTTATATTTGCTTTATAACCCAGGTATCCTTTGATCAAAGACATCCACATTATAGAGCCATATTAAGGGACGATAAACAAATAGCAAAAGAGTTTGGGGTTAACAAAACTACAATCTATAGAGCACGAAAATCCTTTATAAGAGCCGGACTATTCATAGAAAAAGCTGGAAAAACAATTGTGCCAAACTACTACATGTTTGAGATTAAACATGTAAAAAGAATTGCAAAATTGCCTGCGATAGAATTGCAAGAACTTTTTGCAAATCCGCAAGAAGGCATTGCATTTATAGAAGAATTAAGTGCAAATTTGCAACAAAGTCAGCCTCATAAACCCGATCAAAGCTTTGACTTTCCTTCTAAGGTTGAAGCTTCTTTTACCGAAGAAGATAAGGAGTGGATTAAAAATAATGTAAAGGAAGAATGAATAATTAAAAGTTAACTTAATTTTATTAATCGATAAATATATGGATAGTCGACCAGTAAAGATATCAATCTTTAACAAAATAGTTAAAAGAAGACGAATCATACATCTAGTTACTAGAACTAAAGAAAAATCCTTTTTGTTTGCTTCAATAAATAGCAAAAATTGGGTGAAAAAGTACGGATTCCCATTCAGTATAAAAGTTTCTTATGGAATGCATTTGGATCAATACGATAAATGGTGTGAATCTATAAATTGGAAGGAATGTGAAAATATAGAAGAATTTGAATATGCTCTGGAAGCATTTGTTAAAGACTATATGTGATCTTTGTAAAGTAAAAAGATTTTATAACGCGTTATAGAATCTTTTGGAAGTTTGATTCCTAAATCAAAAAGGGTTATTAATTAATATCAGGTTGTTACAAAGCCAAAAGACGTTGATTTTTGTTAAAAGATTTGATTAGAATAAAATTATGTTATAAAAAATAGAGCCTCCAGGCGTGATAAACCAAAGGTAGGCTCTATTACGCTTAAGGCTGGTCCATTTTCATGTCCATGCCTTATCAGTATGAAAAATATACCAAATAGATTTAATAATTTGCAAGAACGAAAGAATGGAGGTGTCCTTATATGAAGCCGTCAAATCCTGACATAAATTCTAATTTAGAAAAGGGAATTGATATAGATCAAATTGAAGAAAAAGGCTATGTATTTATTAGTTGTTTTAGATGTGGATGGTATGGGGAAGGACGACCCTCAGTTAAATGGGAGGTGTATAAAAATGGGAAAAAGACAATAAAAAAAGGTTATTTAAGCGCTAAATGTCCGTATTGTGATTAAAAATTAATATTTTCAAATTAAACATATGAAAAAAACCTGTTATATCTATGCAAGGACAGCGAATGCGCTTCAGAAGGAAGCAAAAAGAGGAGCAAGTTCGTCAATAAATAAGCAGATTAACGACTGTTCAAAATATGCCAAGAAAAAGAACTTTAAGATACTGGGTATTTTTAAGGATATTGGTAAAGGAGGTCATAGTCTTAGAAGAAAAGAACTTATAAATTTATTTGCATTAAGCAGAGTTAAACCAGCTACAGCGGTTATTATCAGTGATACGAGTAGGATCTCAAGAAATTTTACTAATACCGTCAATATTCTAAGTAGACTCTCAAGACATGGAATAAAACTAATTTCCCTTAAAGAAGGAGTATTAAGCATGGATGCATATCTTATTAATGTTCTTAATCCAAAAATTTTAGATACAGAGAGGGGGCGATCAAATTGAAAAACTGTTTTATTTATTTAAGAGTTAGCACATTGGAGCAATCTAACGAGGGATTTTCTATTGAAAATCAAAAAAGAACCTGTATTGAATTTGCTAAATTAAAAGGCTATCACGTCAAACAGGTATTTATTGATGATAAAAGTGGTAGAACAACTGATCGACCAGCTTTGCAGGAAATGTTAAAAATTATTAACAAAAAGTAATATGAGTGATAACAATAATGTTATAGACGCTGTGATTGTGCTTAAAATTGATCGGTTTGCACGCAATGTATCTGATTTCGGAAAGATGCTTACTGATTTTAAGCAGAAGAGTATTAAGTTGATCTCAGTTAATGAAGGTGATTTAACTGAAGGAACAAGCTTGATACCAAATATATTTGCGAGTGTGGCTCAATGGGAGAGTGAGGTTAACAGTCAAAGGACTCGTGATGCAATGATGCAGAAATTCAGAGAAGGCTGGCAACCAACTCCACCTCCAATTGGATATCGAAGTATTGGAGGGGAAAGGGAAAGAAAAACGTGTGAGCCTGATCCTTATACAGCTCCGATAATAAAAGAAATGTTTGAGCTTTATGCCACAGGCAATTATTCAATTCTTGAGATTACTGATTGGTTGAGGGATAAAAATATTGTTTCCAAAAGCGGGACACCTTTAGGTCATAGTGTAGTGTGTAATATTCTCAACAACCCTTTTTATTACGGGCTAATTCGGTGGCATGGACAGTCAAAAATAGGAAATCATAAGCCGATTATTAAAAAGGAATTATATGAAACTTGCCAGTATGTTCTTTTAAAACACAGGGACTTTTTACTTAGAAGACGGGTGCATGATTTTTTGCTTAGAGGATTTGTTATCTGTGGCGAATGCGGACAAAGATATACTGCAGAGTGGCATAAAAATGAAAAGAAGTTTAAGCATCGTGGAGGCAAAATCGCTTACTATCACTGCCAAAAAAGGGAGAGAAACGGGTGTCAAGCTCCTTATGTCGAGATGATGATTCTAGAGAAACAGGTAGCAGCTCAATTTAAAAACATGCAGTTTTCTCAAGAATTCATTAATTTGGTTGTTGAAAAAGCCAAAAAAAGGCTTGAAGACAATCGTAAATCAGCTTTGTCTCAAAAACAATCAATTATTAATATAAAGATGTCATTGGAAGCAAAAAGAAATAAGCTTGAGGATAATTTGCTTGACGAAACTATTGATAGGGAAACGTATAGGAGAAAGCATGGAGAAATTCAGATGAAAATTCAGAATACTGACACTCAGTTATCCGAGATAGAGGAAAATTGCAATATAGATATGAATTTAATTGAGGAAGTATTAGCTTTCACAAGAAATATCTATCAAACCTATCTAGATGCCCCAAACTTCTTAAAAAGACATTATATGCGGTTTTTCTTTGAGAAATTTGAAGTTAAAAACAAGATAATTGTCAAATCAGTACCTACTCCGATCTTCTTGATATTACAAGCTAATAAGTCGGTTATAATAAGCGAGCTTCAGCTCCCCGGTGTGGATTCGAACCACAAACCTCGAAGTTAACAGCTTCTTGCTCTACCGTTGAGCTACCGGGGAAAACAAAAATAAACAAATTCTATGAATAATCAAATCACAAATTATTTTGTCAAAGAGCAAAGTTATTATAACCAAAACACCCCAAAAATCCAACATCAGAATTATAAAGTTCAAGGCTCACTCAACGTAGTAAAATTAGTCAATGCTCAATGTCAAGTCCATTATCTTAATTTTTTTAATCTGGCGTGTTTTGATTTTTATTCCACTTATAGTCGGAAATAAATATCTTCCTTACCGGGCCAACTCTTCCTTTACAAATATTTGGCACTACACCAAGCCTTACTTCCCAGTTGATAGTCCACTTCTTTATCCCTGGGCGAACTTCGACGGCGTACATTATCTGGCTATTGCTGCGCAAGGCTATTCGAACAACGAAAGATTTTTTCCTTTGTACCCTATGCTTATATCTATAGTGTCTAAATTTTTTGCTGGGAGTTCCGCATTCGGCCCAGTGGAATTTTTTACGGCTTTATTTTTAGCCAATATTTTTTTTGTTTTGAGTCTGATCAATCTTTACAGACTTATCCTCTTGGACTTCAAAGAGTCTGTTGCACGCTTAACAGTTTTTTACCTTTTGCTTTTTCCAACCTCATTTTTTTTCGTAAGTATTTATTCAGAGAGTTTATTTTTACTTTTGCTTTTATTAAGTTTTTATTTTGCCAGGCAAAAAAAATGGCTGCAGGCTAGTTTGTGCGGAATGCTTGTGACGGTAACCCGACCCGTTGGATTTGCAATAATTCCGGCCTTATTTTTTGAATTTTTTAAAACTGAATTATCAAAAAACAAGAACTTCTCCTTTAAAAAGTTCATGCCATTATTGCTTCTTCCTTTGGGAATAATTTCGTATCTGGTCTATAATTTCTACCGTTTTGGGAACGCTTGGTATTTTTTAAAAGCTCAAGGCGAACTTGGTAACAGCAGATCAGTAAACGCACTAGTTTTTCCACTTCAGACAATATATCGTTATTTTAAAATATTACTGACTGTGCCGCGAGTTCAGTATGAATGGTGGATCGCCTTACTTGAACTTACTGTCTTTGTTATCTCCTGCGTGCTACTTTACATAGCTTGGAATAAAGTGCGGACATCTTATTTTATATTTGCCGCAATCGCATTTTTAATACCCGCATTCTCCGGCACATTCACCGGGCTCCCGCGCTACTTGGCTGTGTTATTCCCGCTGTTTATCGCATTAGCCTTAAGCAGAAATAGAATAGTGATAGTCGTTTATACCGTATGCGCTTCACTGCTTCTTTTTATTTTACTCATGTTGTTCAGCCGGGGATTTTATATTGCCTAGTGCTTCGGAAAGCTCGCGAATTATTTTTTCAATATTTTCATTTGGGGCTATATGATAGAATATCATATGAAATTACTGAAGGAATATTACTTTGATGTTTCGTTTGTCATTCTGATTATTTTTTACAACTACTTAACAAAAGTCTGGGACAAATTTAATTTGATCGGGCTTTCCCTGATCATTATTTCTCTTCCTTTTTGGTTACTCGCCCGAGAACAACTGGGAGATAGTTTTACAGTCAAGCCTAGGGCAATTAAGTTGGTCACTTCCGGACTATACTCAAAAATCAGAAATCCAATCTATCTTTTTTCCTCGCTTACGGTATTTGGCGCAATCTTACCTTCAAGAAATTTAGTCCAGTATTTTTTGTTTTTTATCTTAGTGATAATTCAAATTGTTAGAATTAAAAAAGAAGAGCGGGTTTTGGAAAAAAAATACGGCAAAAAATATCTAAGATATAAGGCAAAAACTCCGCTATGAAAAAAAAGCAAGTTTTAAAATAAAAAATAGATTTTCTTAGGAAAAATTTCCAGATGGTCGTCGCCACCTACGGCAGTCATCCCTGGATCGCGACGGTTTATTACACTTTAGATCAGGACTTAAACATTTACTTCCTGAGTGATCCTAATACGATTCATTGTCGGCAGATTGCAAAAAACCCAAAAGTAGCTATAACCATCGCGGATTCTCCCCAAAGGCCAACCAGCAAGAAAAAAGGGTTGCAGATATTTGGACTGGCAAAACAAATATCAGGAATGCATAAAATAATTCATGCACTGAATTTATGGCGAAAAACATTGGGGGTAACTAGTGAGGCCTATACTTACACAGGAATGATGAAAAAAGCTATCAAGGGTAGAATGTATAAAGTGGTTCCAAAAAAAATCAAGTTTTTCAACGAAGAACTTTGGGATGAAGGTAAAGAACCAACAATAAAATTAAGCATTGACAAATAAAGTTTAAGTTAATATAATCGTCTAATGAATAAATCGCTCCCGATAATTGCCGTTGTACTTCTGCTTATTATTGGCGGAGGAGCCTATCTAACTTTTAAGAATAAACCGGTACAACCAGGAGCGGTCAATACAAACATAAATCAGGGACAACCACAGGACGGAAATGTTTTTACCTCGATAAAAGATGCACTCTCAAAGTCTTTAAGTCTGGAATGTAAATATAATGATGAAAAAGGCACGGAATCAACGACTCACATCAAAGGGGGAGCGGTCCATGTTGCAGCCAAAACCCTGGCCGACGGAAAGGAAACGAATACGCAGGTAATCATGAAAGACCGAAAAATGTATACCTGGGACGAAGCTACCAAAAAAGGCGTTGTTTTTGACATTCCTGAAGAAAACCTCCAAACTACTCCGTCTACGCAAGCGCCTTCAGGCGATAACAAAGGAGAGTCATTTCTTGCCGAGATAGAAAAATATAAAGACGCCTGTAAACCGGCAGTTGTTTCCGATTCCCTGTTTACGCCTCCAACAGACGTTGAGTTTCAGGATTTCAGTAAAATGTTCCAAAACCCACCAACCGGAACAATGCAAGATAACAGTGTTCCTTCCGAATTCGATTTAGAAGAACTTAAAAGACAGTACTCTCCTGAAGGTCAATAATACCACTCATCGTCCCCAGTTAGCAGTCTAACAAATTTAGTGCTATTTTGCAACCGTAAAATTCACCGGCCTGAAAAAAAATTAAAACGGGAGAGTTAAATGGGATTCGCTTTTACCCGGATCTTCCAGATATTTTTTCCATTCAACTTTAACCGTGACTTTGCCTTTTTCATTAAGATACATAACTTCGCCTTTTTCCGACCCGTACTCAAACAATTCCTTTGTCAACATCACATCGTCCAGACAGTATTTCTTCAACTCGTCCATTTTTCCCTCCTTATATAATTCTATCGCCTGTAAACCATGACCTGTCTTTTTTTTACCCAGAGTGGCAATTAAAAAATCGTTTAAAGACAACCTTTTGCCGATTTTGCTCTTGATATCATCAAGCAGATCAAACGTAGGAAAGTGCTGAATATTTCCTGGGTAATAGGCTTGCAGTACCGCCATATCAAAACTCCCAACATTAAAGCCGATGATGTATGAACTTGCTTCAAGCAGGGAAAAAAGCTTTGTCAACTCCTTCTCATCAAATATCTTAGTCTTATTATCGCGATAATCAAACAATCCCACCACGGTAATTCCCAGTTTTTTTGGGTTGTTGTTAACATCACGAAGAGTATATTTTGTTTCTAAATCAAGCACAACAGGGAGCTTATTCATTAATTTGCTTTCTTTTTTGTAGATATATCCTTAAAAATTTCCATCTCCAAGACCTGAGTCAGATTGGGTCTAGTTTCTTTCTGTATATTTACTTTACTCAGCTGATTTTGCAGTTGATGATAAAGATTGTCAAAAAGACTGAAGAAAACCTCCTTTTGCTGGTTTCCTAATTTATCATATTCACGTTGAAAAACCTCGTCAAGCTTTCCCAAACCCCAAAGGGTTTCAATTAGGTGGTGGCTTTTTAACTGAAATAAAGAAATATCTCCGGAGATAGGTCTGATTTTAAAACGCATCATGCGGATCTCCTCGTACATTTTTTCCACTGTCGGCTTAGCACCCAGGGTTTTTTTTAGTTTATTGAAAATCTCAACGATGTCGTGATTGTCTCTTTTACTCATACGCTATAATTATACTATGTTAAGAAAAAAACTTGTTGCTGATCAAATCCAATCTCTCAAAAGTCGCAACCCGGAAAAGTTATCTATTTTAAGATATATTTTAGCACAAATCAAAAACAAGGAGATCGATAAAAAATCTGATCTTAACGATGAAGAAGTAATCTTCGTTCTCAGAAAAATTGCTAAAGAACTAAATGAGTCGATTGAGGCCTTTACAAAGGGAAAGAGAGAAGATCTTGTCTTAACTAGCCAAAATCAGCTCCGGATAGTCACCACCTACCTGCCAGAAGAACTTTCGGATGATCAACTGAAAAAAGAGATCGAGAAAATTATTAGTGAAAATCAAGACGTCTATAAGCAAAACCCCAAAGCCATAATCGGCGTATGCATTGGAAAGCTCAAAAACCAAGCAGATTCTTCAAGAATAGTCAAACTGTTACATTCAATCATTAAGCTATGAAAATTTTAAGAAAGATTGTTTTTATTCTCTTATTGCTCTTCTTTTTCTCATCTTTAACCAAGAATCTTTTTGACTACCGGAGCAAAGTATCATTTTATCAAAGCTACTTAAAAGACTACGAGAACGAAAAGAAAAAAAATTCAAAACTTAAAACGCAGCTTTTAAAAAAAAGTGATTCTTATGAGATTGAAAAAACCATCAGAAATAAGCTAAATCTCTTGAGGCCGGACGAGGTTGCCGTCATTCTTCCCCAACCGTCTCCAACTCCCGTTGTCATCACTCCGACTCCTCTTCCCAACTGGCTGCAGTGGAAGAAGGTATTTTTTTAGTAAATATTATAGCAACACGATCCTGATAAATTTCTTTGAAATTATTATTTTTAAGTTTTTTTATGAATTTGCTGACATAAATTTGCATAATATCTTTACTTTTTTCATCTTTCCAACTGCGGGGCAGAAGTACAGTATCGACTTTGTATTTTTCAAACACTTTAACCAATGAAGTTTTTGAAGTTATAAGTGACATGTACTCGCCAAAAATATAGTCGCTTTCTCCTGCTCTGTTTTTTTGGCGCATGCTTGACATTCTTCCGTCAATAAAAACCCTCTTTTGCGGCAGCTTCCAAATCAGATACCCGCCCCAATCGTAACTGCTGAAAATCTGTCCTTTTGGCAGATGATTAGTCAAATAGTTAACAGCCAGACGCGGATAATAACTATCTTCGCTAAGGCTTTTTCCGGCCTCATAGTCGCCCCATAACTGAATTAAGGCCAGGAATGATGTCAACGCAAAGAAAATAATCCAGAATGTCTTAAAACGGGAAATCCTTAGTCTGTTTACGGCGATATCAGACATAAAATTTGCTATACCTTTGCGGATCAAAATTAAGGCATAAATTAGAAATAAAGGAAAATTTCTGGTAGATGAAAAAGCGGCTAAAAACAAAAGGACAGCCAGCAAAATTTCGTGTTTCTCATACTTTTTTCTATAATGCAAAATAAAAGCCCAACAGTAAGCCACTGAAAGCAGTTCAACTGACGTTATGGCAAAAACAATAGATCTCCATTCCAAGATAAAAAAACGAATGTATGGATCTTTGACAAAAATCCAAACTTCCTTCCATAGCCCTAGTCCGTACGGGTTGACTAAAGTAACTAGAATACTTATCAGTAATATCAAGATTTCCGGTATCTTTCGCCTCTTAATAGTTATGACGACCAAAACGATCAAGCCGATGATAAATCCTCCGTGCAGGTTCGCCCAGAACAAAAAAAGGAGCGGCAGAAAAAATTTATACTTATCCCACCACTTTTTATCCAAAATAGACCTACAGAGAACAGCAAAGAATAACCAGGTAATTACCTGCGACCTTATTCCGAAATAGGAAAGAAGAACTAAACCGGCAAACAAAATCTGTATCGGCATGAATCTGAAATCCGAATTCCAGACTACAACCAATATCGCGCCTATTGCTATCAATGTAAAGATCAAGGCTAAACCGGTGTATCCTGTAAGCGAATAAAGCTTGGCCATGCCAATATGGATGAGCCATTCATGATCCGCATAAGCATAGCTTGGCATTGTGTAGGAAAAAGGGTCACTGGTCGGAAAACCGCTTTTTAAGATAATCTCTCCCAACCGCAGTCCCCAGCCAAAATCCGAATCAAGATATATCTTTGCTCTGATTAAAAAAACCGTCGCATAAATAATTAACAATAGTAGGGATATCAGCTTTAAAATAAAACCCCTTTTACTCAATTCCATAGTTTGCGTCTGTTTAAAATAAAAACTGTAAATAATAACACAAACGGTCCTAAATTAAAGTTCAAGCCGAAAATAACCGGCACAATCAAAAAAAATATCAGGGAGTATAGTAGCACGGCTACAAAAAAAATAACCCTCTTGTTATTTTTTCCTAACTGATAATATTTATCAAACAGGATTAGTATTGTAACATTTAAAACGGTTAAATCATGGGCCAGAAAATGCACGGCAAAAAGCGGGGCCAAAATTGACGAGAGGGTAAAATTTTGCTCAAAACTGCGCTTTTTTAAATCAGCGGCGAAAAATAAAAACGCTAAGATATATAGCAATATATTCGCTATCAATAACCCTCCTCCGTTAATTCCAAGCCAGGATAACAAAGAAGCCAAAGAAAATGAGTCCCATAAATTGCTTCCATAAGCTCCATTTTCAGTTTTGAAAATAAATCCGGGGTAACTTAATAGTCCGGGCAAACCAACTACTTGAAGGCTGATAAATAACAAAACAATCAAGCTCAAGCCAAAACCCGCCATAAACTTTTTTCGATTCTTAGAAATGAGATAAAAAAAAGGTAAGAGCAAGATTAGCTGTATTTTCAAAAAAAATATCAATCCGCCGACCACCCCTGCCATAAACCAATCTTGACGTTTGAGATAACTAAAAAGAGCCAGCAGTATAAAAGATAACAGTATTGGCGTTTGACCCGTCAGTAAAGTACGAAGTGCTGGAGCGGATAAAAATATCAATACTACAAAAAGAAGATTGCTGGAAATATGTACGAATATCTTCTTTGCCGCCAAATAAAATAAGACTAAACCTAATATATTAAGATAGGCAAAAAGAAGATATGCCTTCTTGAAACTCAGATTACTTAAAGGCGATAATAACCAAGCGATAAGCGGAGAGTGCCTAAAAGGCAACGACCTTATTTGCGTATATCGAACAATGTTTTTTTGATATGTCTCCTGCCAATCCAGATCATAAAGATTTTTTCCTTGTCCGTTTTTTATCATAGAGACTGCCGTATAGATATTCACGAAGTCGCTTCCCAAGATTAAATTCTGCGAGTAAAAGCTGAAACTGATAAAAAGACCGACGACAATCGAAATTAGAAAAATATTAGTTGAAGACATATGCTTAATTATAATTGTATTTCCAGGCGTAATCCTTGAAGTCCCGTTTTAAATTTTTTAAGCGATTTTTTGCTTTATACTTATTGGATGTCCACGCATAATATTTATCTTATTGCTATTATTCTTGGTCTTTTTATATCTGTCTCTTTCTTTTCTGAAGATTTTAATTTGGGGAGCGATTTTATCAGTTATTATACTGGGGCGTCATTATTAAAAAATAGGCAAGGTAACCGTTTATATCATATTGAGGAGCAAAAAAGTTTTCAAAAAAAATTCCCCAAGTATTCCGATTTAATACTTCTTCCCTTCAAAGCCGTGCCTTTTGTTGCGCTATTTTTCTTACCCTTAAGTTATTTGAGGCTTGAAAACGCCTATCTAATTTTTGCCTATCTTAATATATCGGTTCTATTTTTAATTTATCTCATCGCAAAAAAAGTATTTATTCATATAACCGGCGAGCGTCTTTTTTTAATATTGATTTTTTTATCTCCTGCGCTTTTCTTGGCACTTTTAAATGCCCAAACATCGATATTCTTAACATTGGTTATGCTTTTAATTTATATATCTCTTAAGAAGCGAAGTTGGCTTATGGTCGGAATACTATCCGGATTTATATTAATTAAAGTCCAGCTTATTACCCTCATTCCTTTCTTATTTCTTTTATCGAAAAATAAAAAAAAATTTCTCCTGGGATTAATCTTAAGTTTAACTTTACTGTTCCTGGTAAGTTTGCATGCGGTAGGTCTGTCGGAATTATTGCGCTATCCTGACTTCATACTAAAAACAGAAAACGAAGCTTATGGAAGTATCATCGGAGATTCTTTTTCTTTGTCGTCTTTGTTTTCGCCTTTGGTAAAGATTGGTTTAATTAATATGCGCCAAATATTTCTAGGAAATGTTTTTTTCTATATGTTAGCGCTGTTCCTTTTTAATATTCAATTGAAACGTCATAATCTTTCCTGGCTATTTATTTTGTCTTCAATACTGGCTATACTTTTTTCGATGCACACTTTAGCATACGATCTTAGTATCTTGACCGTTTCAATTTTTATTTTACTTGACCAGTACTTTCAGTTGAAAAATAAGATGAGAAAAAATACTTTAGAAATCGCTAAGTTATTATTCGGTCTGGTATTTTTTCTAATTATTCCTATAATTTTTGGGGTCCATTTCAATTTCGGACCTTTGGTATTATTGGTAGTGATTTTTACCCTATTAAAAAATCCGCTTCCTAATTATGTTCAGTGAGGAAAAAGATGGAATCCAGAACAACCAGATTTAATAAACGATAGGTAAAAAATTTCTTGAAAAATGACTTATATATTTAATTTCTTTCATTTGTCATTTTAAGTTTAGACTAATCCCCTCAATAAATCCATAAATTTTTCTTAATAAATTAATGTCAAAAGAACTCAATATTCTAATTACTCCATGGTATTGATCTTTATTTTCATATTCTTTTTTCCAAACTGTTTTTTGAAAATAAGGTTGTGAAAATTGAAATGGTTGAATATTGAGTTCTTTTGACCAATATGCCACTAAATCATTAATTTTGTTTTGATAAGAAATATTTGCTGTAACTCTAAAGATCAAACTCTTACTCGTAATCTGAAAAGATTCTTTTAACCAATAGAGAAAAAATTTTGCCATGCTCATATCGCTCGTTGCAAATCCCACAAGATGATCTTTTTTAAAACCTTCTCCCCAGTACAATGTAACTCCAATAAGAAAAATTTCTCTTTTGCTTAACTTTCCAATCTCTTTGATTCCTTCATTTTTCAACTCTTTAATTTTTTTATTTAAGCTATCTTTCACTCGTTGCAAGTATTTGACTCTGTTGCCGTAATTAACGTCCAGCATTCGCTCCTGAAGAACTTCAATCTGATGAGTAGTAAGTTCGATATCTCTACACCAAACACTCACGCTTCCTGGAGAAACTTTGAGTATTTCAGCTATCTCTTTAATACTTTTACCCTTTTGTCTTAACTCTCTTGCTTGAAGCTTTGCCTTTGACTTTGCCATATATTATTTTGTTACGGGGCCGGGAGTTGAACCACGGTCTAGGAGATTATGCAACTGTTTCTCCCGTTACCGAGAGTGTCGGACTATATCTTTCCCGATTTAATCGGGATTCGGCGTATAGTCTCTACGGACTCGCCCCACCAGCTGGCAGGGATTGCCTCGGTATTGTCCCAACACAATGCAATAGGATTTTACCGATACAGCCGAATTCTCCATCAATAGTTTGATAGAGCCCATTTTGAGCCTCCTGTGCAACCGTACACTACCCCGTATTTTTTAGAACAAAATTATTATACAATCCAACTTATAATTTGTCAATAAAATTGAATAACCTACATATAGATAATAGTACTCGTATATTAAAATTCATCTATTTTTGTGTTATACTAATTGCATGTCCTCTAATTTTCTCATTTCCATTGTTATACCTGTCTACAATGAGGAAAAAAACATAAAGCCTCTTCTGCAAACTTTACTTCCAATTATAAAACTCTATCAATATGAAGTAATCTTCGTCGACGACGGTTCATCTGACAAAACCGTTGAGAACATAAAAAAAGAAACGGCCAAATCCCAAAATATAAAACTTATCTCTTTCCAACGGAACTTCGGTCATCAGATGGCGTTAACCGCAGGATACGAACATACGTCCGGAGACTGTGTAATTACGCTTGACGCTGATCTTCAAGATCCTCCGGATATAATCCCGCAGCTTATTGAAAAATGGCAAAAAGGAGCAAAAATCGTCTATGCCAAAAGAGAGAAAAGAGACGTCGACGACTCATTTAAAAAAATAACTGCCGGACTTTTTTACAAATATATTAATTTTTTTTCGGATACTCCTATTCCAAAAGAAGTAGGTGATTTTAGACTTCTTGATAAAGACGTAGTTAAATTTCTCAACGGTCTTCCTGAACAATCGCGCTTCCTGAGGGGATTAACTGCTTGGGGAGGATTTCCTGCCGAATACGTTAAATTTAGTAGAGAAAAAAGGCGCGCTGGACAAACTCATTATACCTTGTCTAAAATGCTCAATTTTGCTCTCGAGGGAATTACTTCATTTTCTATTAAGCCGCTTCGTCTGGCTACTTATCTTGGATTTATAACTTCTGCTTTTAGCATCCTTGTAATATTATTCAAGTCGATTCAACATTTTATTTTTAACCAGGGTGACTGGCTTCCCGGCTGGGCCTCTCTATTTTTTTCTATTGTTTTTTTGGGAGGAGTTCAGCTTATCACCATTGGCATCATCGGAGAGTATGTAGGGAAAATCTACCAAGAAGTCCAAAATAGACCGAAATATTTGATAAAAGAAAAAATAAATCTATGAAGCTTATTGGCGGAATTCTTATAACCGTTGGTCTGGCTCTTCTTCTTTTTGTAGCCTTCAACCTGATTAAAGAAAGGAACCGTACCGTGTCACCGGTTCCCGAAGATAACGGAGTAAAGGTAATCTTTGTCACACCGGTAAAATGAACTACGGCGCTGGAATTTCAAACTTAAATAGCTTACAGTTATTTCCTATCCCTCCCAAAAACAGGAAACAGATTACATTAAGTATCAGGTATGAGCTGATAAACAGAATAAAACCGATGAGGGCATATCTCAGGGTACCTTGCGCTTTTTTGACATTTTCCGGGTTGCCGAATGAGGTGAGATATCTAAAGGCTCCTACGACAAACATTATAAATAACACAAGGACAATTAAAGCCGAAGACATGAAGATTATGTTGCCGAAGACTACCTCAAGACATTTTAAGGTTGGGATTCCATCAACAATACAGCCTGAAGATTGCCAATCCTTTATCTGGGCATAAACAGCAAAAGGAGTAAACATTGAAGCTGCAAATTAAAAATATAAACGAGTCACTACAATAGAGCCGGTATTACTAAATTACAACTTAAACCTAAGCAAATCTGTTGTCTGAATATTACCTGCTCAAAAGTTACGATGATTGCTAATACTGCGACTATGATTATCAGTCCTAATACGGCTGCCGTAATCTTGTCTCTGGCTTTATCAACATTCTCCTTATTACCTCCGGATGTCACCCAAGCTAATGCACCCAGCAAAAGATATAGCAAAGCCGCTAATCCTGCAATAATGAAAAATGCGCGGATCATAAACGTTAAGATCGTTGATAAAGTTGGAGCATTAAAACCTAGACTAGCTCTAATCGTTTGGGCAGAAACTGGAGAAACAAAACTAAAATAGGCAAGAAGTTGTAAGTATTTAAAAACCGACAGTGAATTTTTTATTTTACTTAACATAGGATAAAATCAATCCTACTCTACCTTTTTTTGTTTGTCAAGGGGCATTGCTAATTTTTCCTAATCTTCCTTTGCCCGATACTGCAGAGCTTCTGCAATATCTGAAACTTCTATTTTGTCCTTACCGTTTAGGTCGGCGATAGTCTGAGCTACTTTTATAACTTTGAAATATGATCTGGCTGAAATAGATAATTTAGAAATTGCCTGTTTTAAAAGATTTTGGGAGGAGCTGGTTAATTGGCAATAGCTTTTAACTTGCGCAGAACTCATCTCGCCATTGGTCTTGACGCGGGAGTTTTTAAATCTTCGCAGTTGTCTCACTCGCGCTCTGGATACTCTTTCCCTTACCCTCGTGCTCGACTCTGCTTTTGTTGTCAAATCTAAACTTTCCTCCTTAACCGGAGGGACATCGACGTGGAGATCGATTCGGTCAAGCAGCGGCCCTGAGAGTCGCTTACGGTATTTGATGATTGCGCCGGGCATACAACGACAGCTCCTTTTGGGATGACCCAAGAATCCGCAGGGGCAGGGATTCGAGGCTGCCAAAAGAAGAAATCGCGCAGGAAAAGTCAGACTTCCGGCTGCCCGGGATATGCTCACCTGACCATCTTCAAGAGGCTGTCGTATAGATTCCAATACGGATCTGGGAAACTCGGGCAATTCGTCTAAGAATAATACTCCACGGTGGGATAAAGATATCTCACCGGGAGCCGGATGTGTTCCTCCTCCAATCAATCCGATACGCGAAGTTGTATGGTGCGGCGAGCGAAACGGCCTTCTGTCGATAAAAAATTTATCCTGTAAAAGTCCCATCACCGAGTAAATCTTGGAGACTTCAAGAATTTCGTCTCTATCCATTTTTGGCAGGATCGAGGGAAAAGCGCGGGAAAGCATGGTCTTTCCGGCTCCGGGCGGGCCTTTCAAAAGCACGTTGTGGAAACCCGCTGCGGCAATCTCCAAAGCCCGTTTTGCCTGTTCCTGACCTTTTACATCGGCAAAATCAAAATCATACATCTCTTTGTCCGATAGATCCTGCCATTTTATCCTCGGTTGGACCGGAATTGGCTTTTGCTTATTTAGGTGCAAAATCAGATCAGACAGTCTAGGCACCGGAAAAATATTTACATGATCAACCAATCCGGCTTCCTTTGCATTTTCACTTGGAACATATAAATCTTCTATTCTTAATTTTTTTGCCAAAAGTGAAATCGAGATTGCTCCCGGAACTCTGCGGGTTTTTCCTCCCAGGGAAAGCTCGCCGATAAATAAACTTCTGTTTAACCTTTCTTTTTCAACATATCCGCAGGCGGCTAAAATTCCAACAGCAATCGGAAGATCGAGACTTGATCCTTCTTTTGGAATGTCTGCCGGAGCTAAATTTACGGTTAAGCGGGAATCCGGCATCTCAAAGCTGACATTTTCGATTGCCGTTCTGACACGGTCTTTTGCCTCGTCTACCGATTTACTAGGCAAACCAACAATTGTGAAGGTTGGGAATCCTTTCCCGGCTACATCAACCTCTACCTCGATCAAAACACCATCTAAACCGGCCGTAGTAGCCGAAAAAACTTTTGCCAACATGTTATTCTGAATTTAATCTATTATAAATAAAAAGTCTGTAGATTATAAGCGACAAAACCAGAAGTTTTATTTGTCAGAAGTTGTTTTTTCTTTCATTTCGAGTTTCTTAAACCAACTCCTCTTGAGAAGAACGGCAATCACAGAATATACCCCAATATCAATCCAGGTTTCTTCGATGGATTCATTTTCTGGAATAATATTATTGGCAAGCAGATGTTTGAGCCGGTTAAGTTTGTCGCTTACGCGAAATGCAATACCAAGTTCTCCATTATCCAGGATGTTTCCTTTACCATAATCCCTATGTTTTTTGATGAACATCTGTTTTAATTCTTCGCACACCAGCTCAAATGCCTCATCCAGATATTTTGGGTTTTTCATATTTTTAAGGGTCGTTCTTCCCACTAGGTGGGATGATTACGACCCTTTATGCCGCACCTTTTTTACTGTGCGGCCAAGATCTAAAAATGTGTACTGATAATTATCATCTCTTGATTCTTTTTTAGCAACTACTTTTTTAAACTCAGAATAATCCGGGAAAAAAGCATCACCCTCAAAATTTCCTTTAACGATTGTCAGATATAATTTATTCGCATATTTTATTCCCTGTTGGAATATCTGAGCTCCTCCGATTATAAAAATTTCTTTATTAAATTTTTTTGCTTCATTGATTGAAGCTTGAATTGAATTACAGATAATTATTTTTTTTTCTGAATAATCTTTGTTTCTAGTTATCACAATATTTATTCTATTGGGTAGTGGTCTATATTTTTCAGGTATAGATTCATAAGTTTTTCTACCCATAATAACGATGTTCCCGGTAGTTAATTCTTTAAACCGCTTCATATCTTCCAGAATATGCCAGGGAAGTTTTCCCTTGTTGCCTATAACACGATTTTCCGATACAGCTACAACTATGCTAATTTTTGGTTTGTTCATTTTTTTTAGGTTGTTATGCCAATCCGAAAACCGACCGGAGCGGTCGGGAATCATAGCTTGGCAAAGCTCTTTTCATTATTTACCTTACTTATAATATCCGCCCGAGACGGAAAGCGCGGCTTTTATTGGCGAGTGGGGATTGTAGTTGATAAGTTCCAGATATTCCGGGTTAAAATTATCAATTGACTTAAAATCTCTTGTAAATTTAATATTCGGAAATGGTCGGGGTTTTCTTTTTAATTGTTCTTTAACTTGGTCGAGATGAATTTCGTAAATATGCACATCGCCAAAAGTATGAACAAATGTTCCGGGTTTATAACCCGTTATTTTGGCAATAATCAAGGTTAAAAGAGCATAAGAAGCAATGTTAAAGGGCACTCCCAGAAATAAATCCGCGCTTCGTTGATAAAGCTGCAAACAAAGTTTTCCTTCAATTACATTGAGTTGATACATGTTGTGGCAGATCGGAAAGTGAGAAGTATCCTGAAAGCGAGCCATCGTATATAAATATTCCGGATTCCAGGAATTTACTATTGCATTATGACAATTCGGGTCATCAATAACTTCGTTAATCGCCCAACTTAATTGGTCGATTGTTCTTTTCTTGGTTGGCTTGCCCGCCGAAGCTTTAGCGGAGGTGGGCCAGCGGCGCCAAAGCTCTCCATAAATTCTCGGTAACTCTCCCCACTTTTTCGCAAATTTATTATCCGTTCTTATTTTTTCAATAAACTCTACTTTCGTTAGCTTTTTTCCTTTTTCGTTTTTACTTTTTAAATTGTATATCTTAAACGGGTAATCGTCCCAGATATGCACATTATTATCGACTAAATACTTAATATTTGACTGGCCCGACATAAACCAGTAAAGCTCGTGAACAACTCCTTTCCAATAGACTTTTTTAGTTGTCAAAAGAGGAAATCCTTGAGAAAGATCAAAGTGCATTTGCCTTCCGAAAAGACTGTATGAAGCATCGCCCGTTCCCCTGTCCACTTTTCTATAACCCTTGATCAAGGCTTCTTTAAGAAGATTTAAATATTGTTGCTCCGAATGTCTTTTCATATGTTTGCTTGCCCCGCGAAGCCCAAAGGGCGAAGTGGGGTCATTTCTGTTTCTTTTGCCAGTCGCCTGCCGTATATCTGTTTCTTGCGTAAAAATGCCAATCATGGGGATTCGAAAGCTGCACTTCTTTCCACATTTTTTTGGCAGCTTTAGTAAAAAGAGAGTTGTAAACAACAAGCCGGGCATCTTTCCAATATTTTCCTATTTTTTCACCTTTAGCTTCCTGTTCCTTAAGCTCGAATTCCACATCCAAATTGTCAGCGTCTTTAACTATTTTTGCTTCAATTGATTTTCTCTCCTCATAATCATTCCACAGCGCAACCATGTCTTTTTCCAAAGAAGTATCGGAAAAAACATCTGCTATTGCCATCTCTTCATCTCTTTTGGTGTACATTCTGGAAATATAATGGACATCTCCGCTTCTGCTCTCCCCAACATCATGGACTAAGGCCATCCGCACTACTTTACCCAGATCCTTGACTCCTTCCTGGGAAGCCAATGTCATAGCAATCCACGCTACCCGGTAACTATGCTCGGTTTCATTGCTGAAGTCGGCATTCAAAAACTGCCTCCAGTTCCTCTGGAGAAATCTAAGACACCCAACCTCATATAATAATTCAATATCCCGTTTTTGTGACATTTTGTCTTTTACTAATAACTAAGCAACTATTAACTAATAACTTATTTATATCTGCTTTTCCCTCTTCTTCGTCGTCACCCGCCCACCCTGCCATTGACCCCTGTACTGACTTCCTCCGCCGTCGACCCATTCGAACTGTGCATGAACAATTCGACAACCCATTTCCAAAGTAACAGGTGTCGGTCCTTCATTCTTGATCGCGAATGTCAGTTTGCCCATATAGCCTGGCGCGACATTGCCTGTTCGCAAAAACAGACCGCTTCGGAAAGTTGTCGTACGGGGTTTAAAATTTATCGTGATATCAAGAGGCGTGTTTACTTTTTCTATTGTGACTGCGATATAAAAATCTCCCGGCTCGATAACGACTTCTTTTCTTTTGCCTTTTTCATACATCTTAACTAATCTCAATCCGGGAGTCTCCCTCTCAAACTCGCCCAAAAAAGCTTTTCCGCCTTGAAGAGTATAAAGTTCGCCCAGACGAAGATCAAATCCCGCTCCCTCTGGATTTACTAATTCTCTTGCGGCGAGATCTTCAACTAGGTTAACTTTTTTTACTAACTGCAGAAGTTTTTTTGGTCCTAATATCATAAATTTAAATAATACAAATAATCAAATCCGATAAATATTACAAATAAATATTTGATTATTTGGTCATATTATACCGTACTCATATCTTTTACCGTAAATGATCCATCTTCGTCAAATTTGACATAATATATGGGTAATTTCGCTGCAACTTTGTTTATAGTCTGATAAAGATAAGTTTCCGTTACTTCAGAAAGTGCTTCGTATAAATATTCCTCATCGCATCCGGGGAATAACTGTACGGCTTTTACTTCGATTAATTCTTTTGCTAAATCTCTATGATTTTTATTCGTAGCTGTTTCATGAAAAACATACAACTCTCCCTTGACAAAGCCTTCTTCTGATCTCAATGCAAATTCCGGTTTTACGGAATAAACTCCCCGGATCTGCAAAATAGCTCCTTCATATTTCTCTTTTAAAACTTGAGTATTTTTTTGTCCTTTTAATTTTTCTTTAATTATTTTTGCAGTTTTCTCCTGATTAACTTCAAATCCATATTCTTCTGCGGTTTTATTCAATAACTCAAATTCGTCTAAATATGAAGCGTGAGAATCGCTATCTAACTTATATCGATTGCTTAAAATCACTTCATGAAGCTGGGTTTTACTAAGTATTTGTCTTCCCACGATATATCAAGTTTTTTTTAAAGTCATAATAAATTGTCCTGGAGACATTATTTTGAACGACAATTTCTCTTTTTTTAATTTTTCCGTAAAAAAGTGTTTTTTGTCTAAAGTTATCAAAAAGTTCGCTTTAATCTGATGCGCTCCGAATAAAATAGGAGAGTCTTTTTCTTCTATGATTTTACCATAAAATTGATTAGCTTTGTTTTTATCAACTGAGACTATTTTAATTTCAATAATTAACTCATAAAAGTTTTTTATAACGAAAGCTTCTTCTTTCTCACTGATATTTCTTTCCGCTTCAACGAGCGCTAATTGTGAACTGAACAGTTTAATTTTATATCTATTTTTTAGTAGAAAAATTCCGAAGGACGCGCCAAGACGTGATCTCGAAGCCGAATAAAGCACGTTAGCATCCAGAAATAATTTCATGATTATTTGAGTAGTTGTTTAAGCCTAGCCTGTTCTTTTTTATTTAATTTATCTTCCTTTTCGAACTCTTTTATTCTTTCTTTTGAATAAATTTCAATATCATCATCTAAGAATAATTTCTCGTATAAATCAATCGGAACGACAACAGCCATTTTCTTTTTACCACGTTCCAATATAATCTTTTTTTTGTTGTAATAAACTTCATTTATAACCTCTCCTGGGCTTTTTCGAAAATCGAGCATATTGATTGACTGTTGCATATTTTAACTTATCAAGTAACTGTATTAATTGTAGTAGTTAATACAGTTATTGTCAAGCGTGGACAGTTATATTTCGAGCATCCAGAAATTTAAACCAGATTTCAGGATTGTCGATCAATCCTATAACTGCCGCCTGCCTGATTGCACCTTTTGGACTAACTACCTCCAATCCTTCAATCTCACATGTTGCTTTCATAAGTTTCCAAGACAGCTCAAAACAAAATTCAAATCTTTGAATAGTTGCATCTTGATTAAAAACTGTCGGTGATTTTTTAACTGCCTCCTTTAATCTTTCACTCACTCTTTTCAAATCCTTATAGATTAGAACTGCTTTTGCTTTTTTGATTAATTTAGCTTTATTTTCCACAACTAATTTAATTTTATAACTTCGCTCATGGCTAACTTTTTAAATTGTTTTGAGGTTTGGGCAAAATCTACAATATCAACATTGTAAGGTATATCAGATTCTTCAAAAGCGTCCTTTATTCCGGATAATATTTTAAGATCTATTTTTCTTTTACTTTCCACGCCAATATCTATATCGCTGAACTTTCTTGCACCACCAAACGCTCTTGAACCAAAAATAAATACGTTATCTTTTTTGGGATCGAGAAAACGAAAAATTATTTTGCGAATTGTTTCTTTAGTCTTACTGTCAATCATATTGATCTATTTTAGCATAATTTATATAATATCTCCTTATGACTCATATCTGCAATGCGCTCATTGTTTCCTGTATTGATTTCAGATTCCAAAAATTTATTCAGAAATGGTTAGCTAAAAACTTTAAAAATAAAACTTATGATTATGTAGGTTTCGCAGGCTCAACCAAAGACCTTAAAACGATTCTGAAACAGCTCGATGTTTCTGTCAGATTACACAAGATCAAACAGGCGGTATTAATCCACCATGAAGACTGTGGAGCATACGGCAAAGATAGCACGCCGGATAGACATGCAAAAGATTTATTAACAGCTAAAAAAACTGTCCAAAAAAAATATCCTCAACTCCGTCTCGCTTTATATTATATACATCTTGATGGAAAGTTTGAAAAAGTGAACTAAAGAACTGCTAAAATAACTTCATGGAATCTATCTATTGTTATGATCCGGCTGTAAATGATCCTTTAAGTAAAGTCAGGGGAATAGGACGGTATCTTCAAATTCTTAAAGAAAACTTTCCCAAATGGAAATACGTTAGAAATTTAGAAATTAGAAATTCGATATTAGATATTTTTATCAATCCCTTCTTCAACTTTTTACAACCACCGTTAAAAATAAAAGGTAAATTCAAAAAAAAAGTTGCCGTTATCCATGATCTTATTCCTCTTAAGCATCCCAAATACTTTCCTGTAGGAATAAAGGGACGGATCAATATTTTAAGAAATAAACTGGCTTTGAAAAATTATGACATTATTGTCACTGATTCATATGCGAGTAAAAAAGATATTGTCAGACTACTTAAAGTTAAGCAAAATAAAATAAGAATTATCTACCCCTGCTTGCCAAAAATTTTCGGCAGTAATTCGATAATAGATAATAGATATACGGAAAAAAACAACGAAAAACCAACATCAAATATCAAATATCCAATATCGGGTTTTTGCCTTTATGTCGGTGACGCAACTTGGAATAAAAATCTGGTAAATCTTGCAAAAGCAATAAAAATAATTAATGCAACATGTGTATTCGTAGGTAAAGTGTTTCAAAGTAATTCGATATTAGATACTAGATATTCGGAAAAAAGCAAAAAACCAATTTTCCAATATCCAGTATCCGATATCAAGATAAACCATCCCTGGCAGAGGGAGTTTAAGCAATTGCTAAAAGAAGTGGAAAATGACAAGAGATTTATTTTTTTAGGTTATGTGCCTGATGAAAAATTAATTCAACTCTATCGGCAGGCCAAATGCAATATATTAGTTTCGAGAGACGAAGGCTTTGGTTTTTCTTATTTTGAAGCTGCTTCGCAGGGCTGTCCCTCAGTACTTGCCGATATTAATGTTCTTCGAGAGACTTCAAAAAATAAAGGTGCTTTGTTTGCCAAGCCCGATAACCCCAACGGTATTGCAAATTCAATAGGTGAGGTATACTTTAATCAAAGCCTAAGAAATAAACTAGGTAAAGACGCCAAGGAAAGAACACGTTTTTTTAGTCAACAAAAAATTATTTCTGAGTTTAATAAGATTTTTTAATTAAAAATTAGAATTTGCATCAGCCACGTTTGACGTGGTTTAGTATTAGACTTTAGAAATTTTAAAGATGGATCTTTTGACTTACGCCATTATTGCCTTTGTTTACATCATGGTCATGCATTTTGCCATCGGCATTAATGATGACTTTAATATCTTTCTTATGGTGGGCATTTTTATTATTGGCGCGGCGATGGGCGCTTATGTCCATTCTTATGACTTCGGATTCGGTGCAGCTATTATACTCTCCCTTATCTTTTGGTAACTGAATTATAAGAATTGCGGTTCTATGTAGAATGTTGTGGTGTAAAATCGATACTTTAGAACTTAATAAAAAGCTAAAGCTCTTTTAAAAGTTGCTCCAGCATCTTTTTTTGTTTTATTTGTCATTCTGAGCGATAGCGAAAAATCTAGCGAAGCGCATAAGACGAAGCTAAAGCTTCTAGATCCTTCACTTCGTTCAGGATGACTATAAGTTAAATCGTTCCACAACATTTAACAGGCAACCAAGAATTGCTTGACAAATAAAAATCATTTGTGTTAGTCTTTCAATAGTCATGAATTTACATAAATTGCAGGATAAAAGAATTTTCTATATATTTGCCGGAACCCTCGTCATACTTTTAATTCTGTTTATAA